>OIFM01000010.1_pt1 | contig 122730 bp, 124 predicted proteins | sample 1582081 | NCBI WGS metagenome assembly OIFM01 (sample SAMN07501044, study PRJEB24779) | human gut metagenome | reverse complement strand
AGTCGGACTGACGTTCCGCTAGAGTAGGACGTTGCCAGGCAAATATCGTATGGATGCGATGAGCCTAATCGAGACCGAAAGGTCTCTTTTTTTATACAAAATTAGTTTTAAAAAAGAAAGTGTTTGATATGAAAAAGTAAACATATCGAGGAATAGAAAGCGCTTGTAACTTATGAATTTGGGAGCGAGAGTAATGAAATTAGTCGAGCTACAAGGTTCAACAAGAGACGAAAATGAAACACAAGAGGGCGAGCGCTTATCTCAAGTGAAGAAAGTTTCTTAGCCGAGGGAACAAACTGACATTCTAAAATAAGATACTAAAATGAAGACGACGAATTAATAATATATTCGTCGTCTTCGGATTTGGTTATAAAATTAACTTAAATAAGTAATGAATATAACATTTTATTTTCATTGATATAAATATTAGAAGGATCAAATTGACATACGCGATCTTTTAACTGAATGAGATCATCATGATGTTTCAGCTGTATACCTATAATAACAGTTCCAGTGTTTTGTGATGTTTTCTTTAAATATTCAAATTTTGTAATATCGTCTTGAGGTCCGAGGACATCATTGACAAATTCTCTTAAAGCACCAGGTCTTTGTGGGAAATTTAAAATAAAGTAATGTTTCATTTCTTCAAATAGAAGGGAACGCTCCTCAATTTCTTTCATTCGATTAATATCATTGTTGCCTCCACTTACTATGCATACAATAGTTTTATTTTCAATCTGCTTTTTATATTGTTCTAAGGCACTTACACTTAAAGCACCAGCTGGTTCAGCAACAATCGCTTGTTTAGAGTACATATCCAGAATTGTGGAGCAAACAGCTCCTTCGTCAACTTGAACATAATCATCCACTTTATCTTTCGCAATATCAAAGGTAATATCACCAACTCTTGCTACTGAAGCTCCATCAACAAACTTATCAATATTTTCTAAAGTAACTATACTATGGTTGATAACGACTGATTGATACATACTACTGGCACCGGTTGGTTCAACACCAATAATTTTAGTATGGGGGGAATGTGCTTTAAAATATGTGCTCACTCCTGAAATAAGACCGCCACCACCTATAGCAGCAAATACATAATCAAATGTTTTATCCTCTTTTTCAGCTTGATTTAATATTTCCTTAGCTAAAGTGCCTTGTCCTGCAATAGTATATACATTATTAAATGGGTCAATAAAATTCATTTTATGTTGCTTCGTATAGTTTAAAGCTTGTGCTAAGCAGTGATCAAATGTATCGCCAATTAATACTATTTCTACGTTACTATCCCCGAAGAATTTGACTTGATTGATTTTTTGTCGTGGTGTAGTTACTGGCATGAAAATAACAGCTTTTAAATTGAGTTTTTTGGCAGTATAAGCAACACCTTGAGCATGATTTCCAGCACTTGCGCAAGTAATACCTTTATTTTTTTCTTCATTGGATAATACTGAAATAGCATTATAAGCTCCTCTTAATTTAAAGGATCGTACCCACTGTAAATCTTCTCTTTTTAAATAAACATTACAATTATATTTTTGAGATAAGTAATGGTCGAATTGTAAGGGAGTTTCTTTTACTATATTTTTTAGACGTAAATATGCTTCATCTATATCTTTTGTCGAAACTTTAGTTCTTACTGTCACTGTCATTCACACCTTTAAAAAGTTTTTTCGTATTTTTCTATTAAATTTTCAAATTGTAAAGTAATAGCAATATCGTCTAAGCCATGGATTAATTTATTTTTCCAGGTTTCATCTATATCAAAATGAAAAGACTGAGACACCGTAGACACTGTTTGATTAGGTAAATCAACAGTTATTTCATCAAATTGAGCTAAATGTTCTCTTTCTTTCTGATTTAAACATATAGGTAACATTGCGTTTTTAGTACAATTCATGTAAAAGATGTCACTAAAACTTCCTGCAATAATAATGTTAAAACCATAATCTTTTAAGGCCCACGCTGCATGCTCACGGCTAGAACCACAACCAAAGTTATCTCCAGTAATTAGAATTGACGCACCATGATATTTTGGTTTATTAGGATTAAAATCAGGATTATCACTACCATCAGGTAAGTAACGCCATTCATCAAAAGCAAAAGGTCCAAAGCCTGATTTAGAGACCCGCTTAAGATGCACTTTGGGAATGATTTGGTCAGTATCTATATTGTCATAAAAAAGGGGGACAGTTTTTCCGGTATATATAGTGATTGGTTTGATTTCCAATTATACTACCACCTTTCTAACATCAATGAATTTACCATTAATCGCAGCAGCAGCAGCCATAGCAGGGGATACCAAATGTGTACGAGCGCCTTTGCCTTGTCTTCCTTCAAAATTGCGATTACTCGTGGATGCACAATGTACTCCTTCAGGAACTTGATCTGGATTCATACCTAAGCACATAGAACATCCTGGTTCACGCCACTCAAATCCAGCATCTTTAAATAATTTATCTAGTCCCAGAGCTTCAGCTTCCTTCTTAACAGTTCTTGAACCCGGAACCACAATAGCAGTAATATTTGGATGAACTTGTTGTCCTTTAATAATATGACTTGCTTCAATAAGATCAGATAATCTTGCATTCGTGCATGAACCTAAAAAAACATAACCTAATTTTATATCTTCGGCTTTTTGACCTGGGTGAAGTCCCATATAGTCATAAGCACGTTGGTCATTTGCATTTTTAATTTCTGGGAATGGATTACTAAAACTAACTCCCATTTCTGGGTTAGTTCCCCAAGTTACTTGAGGTTCTAAATTTGTTACATCAAGTTCAATAACTTTATCAAAATAGGCATCATCATCAGAATAAAGTTCTTTCCACCACGCCATAGAACTATCAAAATCAGTAGCATAAGGACGACCTTTTACGTAACTAAAGGTTGTTTCATCAGGTTGCATTAAACCATACTTTGCTCCTGCTTCAATAGCCATATTACAAATCGTCATACGTGCTTCCATGGATAAATTTTTTATAGTTTCTCCTGTAAATTCAAGAGCATAACCAGTACCGAAATCTACACCATATTGATTGATTAAATATAAAATAATGTCTTTAGCATAAACTCCAGCTGGTAAAGAACCATTTATATTAATTTTCAAATTTTTAGGTTTTGTTTGCCATAATGTTTGTGTGGCAAATACATGTTCAACCTCGCTTGTTCCTATCCCAAATGCGATAGCACCAAATGCGCCATGTGTAGCAGTATGTGAATCTCCACATACAATAGTTTTTCCTGGTTGAGTTAATCCAGTTTCTGGTCCAACCATATGCACAATACCTTGTTCGTCAGAACCCATATCAAAAATATGTACACCAAAGTCCTTAGCATTTTGTTGTAAAGTTGTAATTTGTTTATTAGCAATTTCATCTTTTATATTAAAAATATCAATTGTGGGAACGTTATGATCTAAAGTTGCAAAGGTTAGATCAGGTCTTCTAAGTTTACGATTTTGTATTCTAAGTCCTTCAAACGCTTGAGGAGAAGTGACTTCATGAATGAGATGTAAATCAATGTATAATAATTGTGGTTCACCTTCTTTTCCATGAAGCACATGTTTTTTCCATACTTTATCAAACAGTGTTTGACCCATAATTTTCTCCTCCTCTTATAGATATTTTTCTTTAAGCAATTTAAAAATTTCTGAAGTTCGATATTGTCCACCTAAATCTGCAGTTGTCTTATTAGATTGAATAAACGAGTAAACAATTGACTCAAGTTCGTTAGCAGCATCATTTTGATTTAAACTTTCTCTTAAGCAAAGTGCTAAAGATAGAACCATACCAAATGGATTCGCTTTATCTTCATTAGCTATATCTGGTGCTGAACCATGAATTGGTTCATAAAGACGTGTACCTGTTTGACCAAAACTAGCTGATGGAGAAAGACCTAGAGAGCCTGGTATAACAGATGCTTCATCACTTAAAATATCTCCGAAAAGATTCTCTGTTACAATCACATCAAATTTCGTAGGTTGGGTGATCAGATGCATGCTACAAGCATCAACTAGCATATGATTAACTTCTACTTCTGGATAATCCTTTTTTACATCGTTTACTATTTGTCGCCATAACTTACTAGAGGATAGAACGTTTTCCTTATCAACAGAAGTTAATTTTTTACGTCTATGATTTGCAAGATTAAAAGCGATTCTCACAATACGTTCAATTTCTTGACTTGAATATTTTAATGAGTCTAAAGCTTCGGTTTTTTTAACATAGCTTGGTTCACCAAAATAAATCCCGCTCGTTAATTCTCTTACTATAACTAAATCTGTGCCTTCTACAATATCTTGTTTTAGTGGTGAAAGATGACTAGCCCCTTTAGTTACAAATGTAGGTCGAATATTAGCAAATAAATTTAAGGATTTTCTCAGTTTTAACAAACCGTGTTCTGGACGATTATTTGGGTCTGTCCATTTAGGCCCTCCAATCGCGCCTAATAAAATAGCATCTGCATTTTTACATGATTGTAATGTTTCGTTAGTTAAAGGTGTACCATAATAATCTATTGAAACACCTCCAAAATGATGACTTTCCAAATGGTATTCAAAATGATATTTTTCACTTATTAATTTTAAAAGTTCTAATGTACCAGATAGAATCTCTGGTCCTATACCATCTCCAGGTAAGGCAACTATTTTATAACTCATGTACGTATACCTTCTTTCAACTCATATTCTGAAATATATTTAGCATGAGCATCGATATATGCTTTACATGAAGCTTTTAATATATCGTGGTCTATACCTATGCCTGTCACTTCAATATGATTAATAATGATTCGTACATGTACTTCTGCTTGAGCATCAGTACCTTCTGTTACAGAATCAATACGATAATCAATTAATTCTGCGTCTTTCTTGAAAATTCGGTCAACAGCATTATAAATTGCAACAATTGAACCCGTTCCAATACTTGAATCTTGTTTAACTTGTCCGTTTCTTTCCTTTATAACTACTACTGCACTTTGTAGACCTTTAGATACGTATTGAAGTTGTAAGTTATCAAGTTGAAAAATAGCATTGTGTTCATGTTCGGAGCCATGTATAATCGCATGAATATCTCTATCGGATACATTTTTTTTCTTATCGGCAATTTCTTTAAATTGTTTAAATAATGTAACTTGATCTTCCAATTTAATTTCATATCCCAGAGCTTTAAGCTTTTCGGCAAATGCATGTTTACCTGACAATTTACCTAGTGGCAATTCTGTTGTATTCACACCTACAAGTTGAGGTGTCATGATTTCATAGGTTTCACGATGTTTAAGGACACCGTCTTGGTGAATTCCGGATTCATGACTAAATGCATTTTGACCGACTATAGCTTTATTTCTAGGTACACGGATACCAGCATATCTTGAAATTAAGTCAGATGTTTTCTTAGTTTCTTCAAGGTTAATTTGAGATTCAAGACCATAGTGGTCCTTCCTTACATATAAAGCCAAAGCGACTTCTTCAAGTGAGGCATTTCCTGCTCTTTCACCAATACCGTTCACGGTACCTTCAATACGTCTAGCTCCACCTTCAATAGCTGCTAAACTATTAGCAACTGCCATTCCGAGATCATCATGACAATGTGCACTAAAGATAATTTTAGAATTTGACTTAACGGCCTGTGTTAATTGTTTAAAAATTTCGCCATACTCTGTAGGATAACTAAATCCAACTGTATCAGGGATGTTGATAATTGTGGCTCCTGCGTTAATCGCAGTTTGAACACATTCAATTAAAAATGGAATTTCAGTTCTTGTTGCATCCTCTGGAGAGAATTGTACGACTTCAAAAAATTGTTTTGCATAAGAAACGTGTTCTTTTATTGATGTTAAAACTTCATCTTGAGTCATTTTTAATTTATGTTCTAAATGAATAGGGGAGGTTGCAATGAATACATGTACTTGAGGTTTTACAGCTTCTTTAGTGGCTTCATATACAGCATCAATATCAGATTTTTTACATCTAGCTAAACCACACACTGCTGTTGTAGTCAAAGTTTTAGCTATAGCTTCTACTGATTTAAAGCTACCAGTACTAGAAGCAGGAAAACCTGCTTCTAGTACATCTACTCCCCATTTTTCTAGTTGCTTGGCAATTTTTAATCTTTCATCAAAAGTAAAATTGACTCCTGGCGTTTGTTCACCATCTCTAAGTGTTGTATCAAAAATTTGAATATGTTCTTCCATTAAAAACACCCCTCTACTGTTGTTATTTTTCAATACTTTTAGATTTAATGAATGGCATCATTTCTCTTAATTCACGTCCAACTTGTTCAATTTGATGACCATGTTGATCTTCACGTAATTGATAGAATTCTTTAAAGCCATTTTTGTTATCTTCAACAAATCTACGGCTAAAGTTACCATTTTGAATATCTTCAAGTACTTTTTTCATATTTTCTTTAACATTAGGTGTAATTACTCTTGGTCCAGAAACATAGTCGCCAAATTCAGCAGTGTTAGAGATAGAATAACGGACATTTTCCATTCCGCCTTCATACATTAAATCAACAATTAATTTCATTTCGTGTAAGACTTCAAAATAAGCTAATTCAGGTTGGTAACCTGCTTCCACAAGTGTTTCGAATCCACTCTGAATTAATTTGGAAACTCCTCCACAAAGTACAGCTTGTTCACCGAATAAATCTGTTTCAGTTTCTTCTTTAAATGTCGTTTCAATGACCCCGGCACGAGTAGCACCAATGCCTTTTGCGTAGGTTAAAGCAATGTTTCTAGCTTGGCCTGTAGCATCTTGTTGAACACCAAATAATGCTGGTACGGCACTTCCTTCAACAAATGTACGTCTAACTAAATGACCAGGTCCTTTAGGTGCTACTAAAAAGACATCGACATCACTAGGTGGTTCGATAACACTGAAATGGATATTAAAACCGTGTGCGAATGCTAAAGCATTTCCTTTTTCTAAATATGGTTTAATTTCCTTGTTATATACTTCACCTTGAATTTCATCAGGCAATAGTACCATCACTACATCTGCTTGTTGTGTTGCTTCACTTACCGTATAAACATCAAATCCATCTTCTTTAGCTTTATTAAATGATCGTCCTGGACGCAGGCCAATGACTACATCATAACCATTGTCCTTTAAATTTTGTGCATGTGCATGTCCTTGTGAGCCATAACCAATGACAGCAATTTTTTTACCTTGTAATGCATCCTGAGTTACTGTTTCGTCGTAATATACTTTTGTCATAATAAAATCCTCCAGTCATTTTATAGAAAGTTCTGAATTTTCAAAATAATTTATGCGTAAAAGGTGCATGATGTTAGTTATGTTTAGTTGATTTTTTAACTAGCGCATCAAAACGTTTATTCACTTTTAACACTTAGTACATTTACTTGTTGTGATAGTTTTTTAAGAACAATTTTAAAAGTATCATCATCTTTAATATTGACTTTAAGTTTCATATTAGAAATTCCTTCTTTGTCTGAATGTTTAACATGAAGTTCATCAATATTACATTGTAAGCGAACGAAGGCGCTAGTAATTCTGTTCAAAGTACTCACTTGATCAACTAATGTAAAATGAATTGTTCGTTCCATTAGTAACCCTCCATTTCATGATTTGATTTGCCACTAGGTACCATTGGATTAACTGGTTCTATAGGTGAGATTCTAACTTCAATGAGTGCCGGTCCATGATATGCAAATGCTTCATCAATTGAAGATTCTAATTTATCTGGAGAATCTATCAAGAATCCCTTAATACCATATGCTTCCGCCATTTTCATAAAATCAGGTTGATCGTTAAATACAGAATGAGAAAATCGTTTATTAAAGAATTTATCTTGCCATTGTTTTACCATACCTAAAGTTCCGTTATTAATAAGTACTATTTTGACATTAAGTCCATATTCTGGAAGTAAAGCCATTTCTTGGTTCGTCATTTGAAAACCGCCATCTCCTACAAAACATACAACTGTTTTCTCAGGTTCAGCTAATTGTGCTCCTATTGCTGATGGAATTCCAAATCCCATAGTACCTAAACCACCACTTGTTACCCATTGTCCATAATTTTTAAATGGATAGAATTGTGCTGTCCACATTTGGTGTTGGCCTACGTCAGTTGTAACAATTGCATTTCCATTGGTAACTTTGCCAATATATTCAATCGCTTTTTGTGGTTTGCAAAAGTTTTTATCATTTTCATCATATTTAAATGGATAGTTACTTTTGTTATTAATACAATAATCGTTCCATTCTTCGTGGGAGGATGTTAAAACTTGCTCATGGCATAAGTTCTCAAGCACAAGCTTGCAATCAGCGACTATACCTAAATCTGTATTAATAACTTTATTTATTTCAGAAGGGTCGATATCTACATGTACAACCTTTGCATTTGGTGCGAATGCATCAGGCTTACTTGCAAGACGATCATCGAATCTACTACCTAAATTGATAAGTAAATCACAATTTGTTAAAGCCATATTACTTGCATAAGATCCATGCATACCTCCCATACCTAAGAATAAAGGGTGATGATAAGGTACTGCTCCAAGTCCTAGGAGAGTTGTAACTGTAGGGATTTGATGTCTTGTCACAAATTCTGTTAATAAATGATTAGATTTAGAGTGATTAATACCAGCACCTGCAAGAATAAGAGGTTTCTTAGCTTCTTTAATCATATATATTAACTTATTAATATCCTCTTTATTTGGGTTATTATTAACTTCATAACCAGGAATATTAATATCTTTTGTAAGTTCAACATCAGTTTTAAGCACACCCATATCTTTAGGGAAATCAATCACTACAGGACCTTTTCTTCCAGTGTTCGCTAAATGAAAGGCTTCATGAACAATTCTTGGAATGTCTTCAATCTTTTTAACTTGATAATTGTGTTTTGTAATAGGTGTGGTCATCGAGAGTAAATCAGCTTCTTGGAAAGCATCTTTACCAATACCAGGTGTAGCAACTTGACCAGTAAAAACGACTAGTGGTAAAGAGTCGCTATATGCATCAGTAATACCTGTAATGGCATTTGTTGCACCGGGTCCACTTGTCACAACAACGACTCCTGTTTTACCAGAGACACGCGCATATCCTTCAGCAGCATGTGTAGCACCTTGTTCATGACGAGCAAGAATATGTTTGATTTTCCCGTCATAAAATGTATCGTATAAAGGTAAGACAGCTCCACCGGGATAACCGAAGATAAAATCTACATCTTCCTGCTGAAGTGCTTCAACTAATAATTGAGAACCACTGCGTGTTATTAAGGGTTGTGATTCCTTTGTTTGATGCACAGAAGGGTGAGGCGAAGCCATTGATTTTTGATTTGACATTTTAATCATCTCCTAATTAAATAAGGTTTTCCGGAACTTGCATAATACCTCCAGTATTAGCGCTTGTGACTAAACTAGTATATCTAGCTAAGTAGCCTGTTTTAACCTTTGCTCTGAATGGTTCAAGCTGATTTTTACGGCGATACAGTTCTTCTTCAGATTGATTGACGTTTAGAGTTCTATTGATTAAATCAATCGTAATTTTATCACCATCTCTTATTAAGCCAATGGGTCCACCTGAAGCGGCTTCAGGTGAAATATGTCCAACTGCAATACCTCTAGTTGCTCCCGAAAATCTACCGTCCGTAATTAATGCAACATCTTTACCTAATCCTCTGCCCACTATGGAAGACGTAGGGGCTAGCATTTCTGGCATTCCAGGACCTCCCTTAGGTCCCTCATATCTAATAACAACAACATGTCCTTCTCTTACTGTATGATTATCAATGGCTTCAACAGCTTCATCATGAGAGTTAAAACAAATTGCCTTTCCTGTAAATACTTTAATTGAAGGATCAACTCCACCGACCTTGATTACCGCTCCTTTAGGTGCGAGGTTTCCGAATAAAACAGATAATCCACCTTGTTTATCATAAGGGTTTTCAAGAGGATGAATAACATCAAAATTTTTGATGTTTTTACCTTCATTATTTTCTCTCAAGGTTTTACCCGTAACTGTTAATCTATCCGGATGTAAAGTACCATCCTTTTTCATCAATTCATTTATAATAGCTGGGACGCCACCTGCTTCATGAACATCGTGCATAGAATAAGAAGAACTAGGTGCAATTTTAGAAAGGTAAGGTGTTTTTTTAGCAATTTCATTAATACGTTCTAAATCGTAGTCAATACCTGCTTCATTTGCAATTGCAAGAGTATGAAGAACAGTATTAGTAGAACCTCCCATGGCCATATCAAGAGCAAAAGCATCATCAATTGCATCTTGTGTGATAATATCGCGAGGTTTAATATCATTTTTAATATTTTCAACCAACCTGAATGCAGCTTGTCTAATCATTTCACGACGTTGGTCACTCACAGCTAGAGCTGTACCATTATATGGTAGGGCTAAACCTAAAACTTCCATTAAACAGTTCATTGAGTTTGCGGTAAACATACCGGCGCACGAACCACATGTAGGACAAGCGTTTTGCTCCATGTCTAAAAATGCTTCTTTTGAGATTGTTCCTTCTTTAAAAGCTCCAACCGCTTCAAACATTGAAGATAATGTCAATGCCTTACCTTGAGCGGAAAGACCAGCTTTCATTGGGCCTCCTGAGCAAAAGATAGCTGGTACATTTGTTCTAACAGCTGCGAGTAACATTCCTGGCGTAATTTTATCGCAATTAGGAATGTAAAAAACACCATCAAACCAATGAGCGTTAATAACTGTTTCAGCTGCATCTGCGATAATTTCTCTTGAAGGTAAGGAATATCTCATGCCAATATGTCCCATAGCTATTCCATCGTCAACACCAATAGTATTAAATTCGAATGGGATAGCACCTGCTTCTCTAATAGCTTCCTTTGCGATGTCTGCTAATTCTCTTAAATGAACGTGCCCAGGAACAATATCAATATAAGAGTTACAAATTGCTACGAAAGGTTTATTCATATCTGTAGGTTGTTTAAGAGCGCCAGTCGCATGTAAAAGACTTCTTGCAGGAGCTTGGTGATCTCCTTTTTTGATCATATCACTTCGCATATATCGTTCCCCCATATAATTATTTAGAAAATAAAAAAACGTCCCAATGAATATTGGGACGTTATTAAGTCCCATCCAACTAGAAATAGGACTTAAACATTTAGAAGTTAAAACTTTTCTAAAGTTCGAGTCCTTACGAGTATAATAAAATGATAATAGCATGTTGAGTTGTTGGTAGGTCTAGCGTAGATAGATAAGTCATTTTATTATACTCCTTTCGTTGAATGGTCATTTATTCTTAATAGTTTGAATTGTTTTAAAATTTGATAAATTCAATTTACTACATGTGGTGAATTGTGTCAATAATAAATTTAGAATTTTCTAAAAATTTATAGAGGACAAGCTTAAATATTTTACGAAGAAATTTGAATTAAAATTTGTTACAATGAATAAGTTAATAAACCATGTAGAAATGTTTATATATCTTTAAATATAGAGATAATTTGATTTTAAATAATCATATATAGGAGAGTAAAAATTGATAACTATTCACAATTTAAATGAAATGGATAAATTTGCTCAAATACTTGTAAAACATTTAAGTGCTAAGGACTTGATTTTATTAAATGGTGACCTAGGAGCAGGGAAAACTACATTAACGCAATTTATAGGAAAAGCGTTAGGTGTTAAAAGAACGATAAACTCACCAACATTTAATATAATCAAATCTTATACAGGTTCAAGCATACGATTACATCATATGGACTGTTATCGACTTGAAGGTGAGGAAGATGATTTAGGTTTCGATGAATATTTTGAAGACAATGCTATCATAGTTATAGAGTGGAGTAAATTTATCAAAGATTTCCTTCCTCCTAATCACTTAACTATTAATATAAGTGTCAAAGATGCGAATGAGAGACAAGTATCCATTGAAACACATGGGCAACATTATGCATTAGTAAAGGAGGCAATTTTGAATGAACTATCTTCTAATTGATACGTCAAACCAACCTTTATCAGTAGCTATTATGAAAGATAATGAAGTGATTGCTGAAAAAACAACTGATATCAAAAAGAATCATTCAGTGCAACTCATGCCCGAAATAGCAGAAATTCTTACAGAAAGTAAAATAAATAAAACAGAAATAACTGATATCGTGGTAGCGGAAGGTCCAGGTTCATATACCGGTCTCAGAATAGGGGTTACTGTTGCTAAAACATTAGCGTATGCATTAAACACTAACTTATATGGTGTCTCATCACTTAAAGCACTTGCTAGCACAGTAAAAGACAGTACGAAGTTGTTAGTCCCCATTTTTGATGCTAGAAGAGAAGCAGTTTATGCAGGTGTTTATCAATATCAGGACAATGAATTAATAACCATTATTGATGACACTTATATACCTATTTTTGAACTTATTGAAAAACTTCATCAATTAAACCAACCTTATGTGTTTGTAGGATTTCATATCGAAAAAATAAAACATTTATTAGACAGTGACATCGTAGAACAGTTACCACAAGCTTCAAGTATGAAGCAATTAATCCAAAAACCAGAAAATATACATTCATTTACTCCTAAATATCATAAATTATCAGAGGCGGAACGAAATTGGTTAAACCAACAAGAGAACAATTGAATATTAGGAAAATGAGTGTGGAAGATGTTCCTAAAGTTTTTGATATAGAAAGAAATAGTTTCTCACACAGTTCGTGGTCAATCGATGCATTTTATCATGAAATAGAAAACAACGAATTTGCTACATATTTTGTTATAGAATTTAGTGACAAAATAATTGGATATGTTGGTTTATGGTTAGTCGTTGATCAAGCACAAATTACAACGATAGCTATATCAAAGGCATTTAGAGGCTATGGTCTTGGGCAACTTTTACTTAAATATGCAATGAACTATGCACGTTTTTCTTGTGATGTGATGAGTTTAGAAGTAAGAATAGATAATGATGTTGCACAACATGTTTATAGGAATTTGGGATTCCAAAATGGTGGAAAAAGAAAGAATTATTATGGAGAAGGCGAGGACGCATTAGTCATGTGGGTGAATTTGAAATGACAAATAATAAATTAATCTTAGCAATTGAAACAAGTTGTGATGAAACGAGTGTAAGTGTAATAAAGAATGGCACTGAACTTTTATCTAATACTGTTTTAAGTCAAATAGATAGTCACAAACGTTTTGGTGGTGTTGTACCTGAAGTTGCTAGTAGACATCATGTTGAAGGAATAACAGCAACTATAGATGAATCGTTAGTGAGTGCAAAAGTGAAAATGGAAGACATTGACGCTATTGCAGTAACACAAGGCCCAGGATTAATAGGAGCTTTATTGATTGGTATTAATGCGGCTAAAGCTTTGGCATTTGCTTATGATAAGCCTATTATTCCAGTACATCATATTGCTGGTCATATTTATGCCAATCACTTAGAACAACCATTAACGTTTCCACTAATGTCATTGATTGTATCTGGTGGTCATACTGAACTAGTATATATGAAAAATCATTTAGATTTCGAAGTGATTGGTGAAACGAGAGATGATGCAGTAGGAGAAGCTTATGATAAAGTTGCTCGAACAATCAATCTTCCTTATCCTGGTGGACCGCATATTGATCGATTAGCAGCTAAAGGTAAAGATGTATATGATTTTCCAAGAGTTTGGCTCGAAAAAGATAGTTATGATTTTAGTTTTAGTGGTCTTAAAAGTGCTGTAATAAATAAACTGCATAATTTAAGACAGAAAAATATTGAAATTGTAGCTGAAGATGTTGCAACGAGTTTCCAAAATAGTGTTGTAGAAGTTTTAACCTATAAAGCTATTCATGCTTGTAAAACTTATAATGTTAATCGCTTAATTGTTGCAGGTGGTGTTGCTAGTAATAAAGGATTAAGAAATGCACTAAGTGAGGCATGTAAAAAAGAGGGTATACACCTTACTATTCCAAGTCCTGTTCTTTGCACTGATAATGCAGCGATGATTGGTGCTGCTGGATATTATTTATATCAAGCTGGTTTGCGTGGCGATTTAGCTTTAAATGGACAAAATAATATTGATATTGAAACTTTTTCTGTTTAAATAATATTTCAAAGCGCCTATCTAAGAGTAACTACTTTTAGATAGGCGCTTAACTTTTTTATAAATATTAAACTAATTAATTCTAGAGGTTTCGAATATTTTGTTGAGCACGCTGATAAATATCGATAGGAAACTGCGTAATGCGTAGTAATTCAATTGCATTACGTGTATTGGCTTTACCTGGTTTAATTTTGTAATCGAAAAATATGCTATTTTCTTGAATTGATTCATTAAAATGATAATTATTATATGTATTTTCTAATAATGTTGATAATTCAACATCATGTGTCGCAGCGATAACCTGATATGCTTTTTGATTATCTAAATACGATAATACTGATTCAGAAGCCGCAATACGTTCAGTTGTATTCGTTCCTTTAAAAATTTCATCTATAAAACAATATATCTTATTGCACTGATGAGTGTTAAATAATCTACGAATAGACTTAAGTTCTGACATGAAATAACTGTCACCACTTAAAACGTCATCCGCATTTGCCATTGATGTCATTACATAGCCAGGTTGATAAATAAATGAGTGAGCTGTTGCAGTTTGTATCGATTGAGCTAAAATCAAATTTAGTGCAACTGCTTTCATAAATGTAGATTTTCCTGATGCATTAGAGCCTGTGAGCAATATATGATTTGAAATGTCAATTGTGTTAGCAATCGCATTTTCTTCATCTAGTAGAGGATGAATGATTGATTTCATTTGAAGACCATTAATATTGTGATTGATTTTAGGATAACAATAATGTGTCAAAGTATGTTGATACATAGCTATAGAGTAATGATTATCTAATATGCTTATGTAGTCATAACATGTCATAACTTCTTCTTGATACTTAAAGTAGCTGCGTTGTATTAAATGAAATAAAACATAATCTATCATGAATACTAATTTAATAAACATGATTATGCTACTCGCCATATCTTGTGATTCTACTCTAGCTAATAAACCACTAAAACGGCGTGAAGCTTTAAAATGAGTAAAATCAACACTTATCGCGGGCGTGCTCTCAATCTTACTTAAAGCTTGACTTTGCTTTATAACATTAGCAGTATAAAAAATTGATTTTAAATCTTGGTCATAAGATTTTTTTAGTTTGAAAGATAATATTGCATTTAAAATCATAAAAGTAAGACATATTAATATACCTTTTGAAGGAATTAAAAAAATGAATGCGAACCCGATAAATGGTAACAACGGACAAAACATTAATAAAATATTTCGCTTAGTGGGTAACATTTGATCTGGAAACAAAGGGTATACATTTTTACCAATTTTAGAAAGAATGTAAGATACATTTAAACGAAATACTTTATTTTCTTTAAACATGTTTATCAATGAGGTTTGATTTACCTTAAACATACCTCTTAAAGTTGCATATAGTCGCATTTCACCAATTGCAGTGAAATTAAAATTAATTTTATGAAATAACGTATCCATATTTAGGTCTGACCAAGTCTTATCGTCGATAAATGACTGCTCATTGTAATGATCGCGGTAAGCGTGATATTGGGCATCGAATCGTGAATTAGGACGTATAAAACTTTCTAATTTTAATTTGTTTTCCCATAAAGTATTTATTTTAGCAATCTGTTTACGCCTCTCTATAATAGAGATAATTACATTTACAAGTGTAATTAGGATGATGAAAGTTAATATAATCAGTACTAAGGTTTGATTGTTCGTCATGAAGTTTAGTTCTCCTTTTTCTTTCTTAATAAATTATTTCATAAATGAATAACGTAAACAATTGAAAATAGAAAATAAGTTGTCAATAGGGAACGTGCGTACTTATCAACAAAATGTGAGTAAGTTGTGGGTAAGTAGTGAAGTTGTTTGTGGATATGTAAATAAATAAGTAAAATTAAAAAAGGAAAAGTGTTAATTTACTTGTGGATAAGTAGGATAACTCTGTGGATAGTGATTATGAAAGTAATTCAAGCTGTTAATAATATTTGTGTAAAAAAATACTAAAAGACACCGAAAAGTCATATATTCAACTTTCAGGTGTCTTGTCATTATGTTGGAAATTAGAGCTTTTCTTGTAATTTTTCCCATTCCAACATTATTTGTTCTAATTTTTGTTCGGTATCGGATTTTTGATTGGCAAATTTACTAGCTTTTAGAGGGTCGTTAAATACTTCAGGTTGTGTTAACTGTTCGTCGATATGTGATATTTGTGCTTCTAATTCTTCGATTTGTCTTTCACAATGTTCAATTTGTCTTTCTAATTTACGTTGTTGCCTTTTTTGTTGCTTTTGACTGATATAGGTTGAAGTATTTGCGTCTTGATTTATCTCTTTATTTTCAAAATTATTTTGAGTTATTGTTTCATGTGCTTTGATAGCTGCAGCTTCTTCAGTTTTCTCAATATAATACTGATAATCTCCCAAATACATTTGGCCACCATTAATGTTTAAATCAAAAACTTTATTTGCAAGTTGGTTAATAAAATAACGATCATGTGATACAAAAATAATTGTGCCTTCAAAATCTTTCAATGCTTGTTCAAGCATTTCTTTAGAATCAATATCTAAATGGTTAGTCGGTTCATCTAAGATAAGAACATTATCACGTTGTAACATTAAAAGTGCTAATTGTAATCGTGCCTTTTCGCCGCCGGATAAGTCATTGATAATTTTTTTTACGTCTTCTTGAACGAACAAGAAACGCCCTAATACTGCCCGTACATCTTTTTCATTCATGTGTGGATATTGATCCCAAACATAATCGAGAATGGTTTTATTTGATTTAAATTCAGCTTGTTTTTGATCATAGTAACCAATTTGTAAATTAGCACCAAAGATAATTTGACCACCTAGTTTATGTTGTTTTTCAGCAATTGTTTTTATCAATGTTGTTTTACCAACACCATTTGGACCAATGATAGCTATATGATCCCCTTTAAAGATTTCGAGGTTTATAGGTAGTGTAATAGGTGAGTCGTAACCAATTTTTAAATCATGAATGTGCATCACATCATTACCAGTATTACGGTCGAAGCCAAATTGTATATTTGCACTTCTAGCATCTATCATAGGTTTATCAATACGTTCCATTTTTTCCAATGTTTTACGTCTACTCTTAGCCATGCCGCTTGTAGATGCACGAGTAATATTTTTTTCTACAAAGGTTTCTAAACGCTTGATTTCTTCTTGTTGCTTTTCAAATTCTTGCATGCGTTTTTCGTAATACTGATTACGTTGCTTTATAAATTGCTCATAGTTTCCTACATAGTGTTTTACATTTCCTAGAGCAACATCATAAACTTGAGTTACAATTTTATCTAGAAAATATCTATCATGGCTGATAATTACAATTGCCCCTTTAAAGTACTTTAAGTAATCCTCTAACCACTTGGTTGTTTCCATGTCTAGATGGTTAGTTGGTTCATCAAGAAGGAGTAAATCGGGTTCTTTAAGTAACATTTGAGCAAGAGAAAGACGTGTTTTTTGACCACCACTAAAATCATTAATAGGCTTGTTGAAATCGCTTTCTGTAAAGTTAAGCCCGTGCAGGACTGTTTTAATTTTACTCTCATATTGATAACCATCTAATTGCTCATAACGATTCGTTAAAGTTTCATATTTTTCAATATGTGATTGATATTCATCGGATTCATAATCTTGTCCATTTCGTGCAAGCCAATCGGTTTCATCCTTAATTAAATTTTCAATTTTCTTTATATGTTCAAAAGGCTTAGACATTTCTTCAAAGACAGTAGCTTCTGAATTGAGTGTCATTTGCTGAGTTAAATAACTCATTGTCAAATTTTTGATTTTTGATATTCGACCACTATCGTAATTTTCCACACCTGCTATGATTTTCATTAATGTCGATTTACCAGCTCCATTACGGCCTACTACGCCGATTCTTTCGCCAGTTTTCACCTCAAAATTAACATCTGTGAAGATATCTTCACCATCGAACGATTTGGAGATGTCATTAAGTTGTAAAAGTATCATTCGATTCTCACCTTTCTATGTATTTGAAATAGGTTTAAACTATATATAAAGTATTTGTTTTTGAATATTTAAATTTTTGTTAATTCTATATTATCGAATTTTAAATAGAAAAATAAATTGCGTACGTTATCTTGAAATGATGTTAAACTCAATTACTTCTATTCTACAGTATTCATAGAACACATGAAACTAGGATATTTATTTTTAAAAATTAATAATGTATAATGTTTAAGTATTCGTTGTAGACAATTATTTGTATTATGAGATGACATTCCACATATGTTTTAACTCATTTACTGATTTTAATGATACATGCATAATATACGCGAAAAAGGGGGGGTAGATATATGCCAGATGATTTTAAAATTCCTCGCGCTACGTTAAAACGTCTACCTTTATATTACCGATTTGTCAGTATTTTGAAAGGTAAAGGTATAGATCGTGTTAATTCTAAAACAATAAGTGAAGCACTACAAATTGATTCAGCTACAATAAGAAGAGACTTTTCATACTTTGGTGAATTAGGAAAAAAAGGATATGGATATAATATAGATAGTATGCTTGAATTCTTTAAATCAGAATTAAGTGAGAGCGATCAAATTAAAATTGCCATTATAGGTATCGGTAATTTAGGGCGTGCATTACTTACATATAACTTTTCAATACATGATGAGATGACAATTACTGAAGCTTTTGATATTAGACCAGATATTATAGGTGAGAATATCGGTGACGTTGTGGTAAAACATAGTGATGATATCAAAACGACATTAGAATCAGAAGATATTGATGTAGTCATTTTAACAACACCAGATAATGTGGCACAACAAGTAGCTGATGAACTTGTTAAAGCCGGTGTTAAAGGTATACTAAACTTTACGCCACGTCGAATTAAAACACCCCAAGATGTCCAAGTACATCATATTGATTTTGGTATAGAGTTACAATCATTATTGTTCTTCATGAAAAATTATAGTAAATAATTAATAAAAATCACTTTAACATAGTACTCTCAAGTGAGAGTGCTTTTTTTATATTAAACAGTTACAATAGATTATAAATACGAAACTTTTTAACAAAAATTGTAAGTTGATATTTATTGTAATGGGAGATTGAAACAAATGACTCAAGAAATAAATTGTAATTTCAAATCACATATTCCCAGAATAATGACAGTTCCCGGTATATTGTTAATACATGAAAATAAGTTGGAGTTTAAGGCATATAGTCAAAACAATAATCCATTCAATATTCAATTCGAACTCTCTAGCATTGTGCGGTATAGAATATCGAAAGGGTTATTAGGAAATAAATTGTTTATTTATTATTCTGACCAGGAGTGGTATAAATTTAGTAACTTATCTAAGAGTGACTTAATCAAACTCACAAAATATTTATATTAAAACATAATAAATAAAATTAAGAATTTGCAAAATATAGTCCTTTCTACTATAATACCTTAGTATTTATATCGGAAAAGGTGATAAAATGGTGTGGACAATTATAAGCGGATTAGTCGTTGGCATATTGCTAGGATTTGTAATGCAGAGAACAAGATTTTGTTTAGCTGGTGGATTTAGAGATATGTACGTTCAAAAGAGTAACAAAATGTTTTATGCATTGCTTATTGCTATTACAGTCCAAAGTATTGGTTTACTTATTCTAAAGAACTTAAATATTATAGAGGTTCCAGCAGAAACATTTCCAGTTATAGGAACTATTTTGGGATCCTTCGTTTTTGGAATAGGGATAGTATTAGCTGGAGGATGCGCGACAGGAACTTGGTATAGGGCTGGTGAAGGGTTAATTGGAAGTTGGGTGGCATTAATATTTTATGCATTGACTTCAGCCGTAACTAAAACTGGGGTACTTCTTCCAATAATGAATCAAATAAATAAACCGACGCAAGTCAGCACAAGTATGACGAGTACAACAGGTATACCACAATGGATTCTCGTCATGTTATTAACTGTAATTACAATATTTTTAGTTGTGAAAACAATTCGAAAACCTAAAATAATGGTGCCCCAACTTAAACAAAAATATAGTGGTATTAGACATTACCTATTTGAAAAAAGATATCATCCATTTGTTGCTGGCATTGCAATAGGTTTTATTGCTCTACTTGCTTGGCCTATGAGTGAATCTACTGGGAGAATGGGTGGCTTAGGTATAACAACACCATCTGCAAATCTTGTAAATTATCTTATTTCAGGAGATTTAAAATTTATTGATTGGGGTGTGCTTTTGGTACTAGGTATATTCATAGGTTCTTATATAGCTGCAAAAGGGTCTAAAGAGTTTAGATGGAGATTGCCAGATATTAAGACAATTCGCAATAGTGCGCTTGGTGGTATATTTATGGGATTTGGTGCTTCAGTTGCAGGTGGTTGCTCTATCGGTAATGGTTTAGTAGAGACAGCTACAATGAGTTGGCAAGGATGGATTGCTTTAGCCTCTATGATTATTGGTGTTTGGTTTATGAGTTATTTTATTTTTGTAAAACCTATGAAAAAGTTACAACAAGTATCTCAAAGCTAAGATTGGTTATTCTAATGTGACATTAGATAAAGTGAATGAGGAGGTATATCAATGGTATACGAATTAGGAACAGTAGGGATGGTTTGTCCATTTCCTTTAATAGAAGCACAAAAGAAAATGAATGAATTAAATCAAGGGGATGAATTGAAAATCGATTTCGATTGCACCCAGGCTACGGAAGCATTACCTAATTGGGCTGCAGAAAATGGATATCCAGTTACAAACTATGAGCAACTTGATGATGCATCATGGACGATTACTATTCAAAAGGCATAAAAATTTATAGTTATAAAGTTGATAAACAGATTTTTTGAGGATAGGAAATTAAGCAAATTTAATTATAGATGTGATTGACGAGAAAAAAGTTAAATTAAGTAGCTATTAGCTATATCGTTGAAAGAAAAAGCTAAACTTGAAGACTGTTTTTAATTTAATGAAATTCGTTAGTAGAATTATGATAGCCTGAGACAACAATCATTGTCCCAGGCTTATTTATTATTGTAGTGAGATAACTAAATCAAGATTATCTTTTTATTATACTCACTACTAACATGGTGTAACGAAAGTAATATGTTTTTTGTACTACGCTTATATATACAATGTAACTTAAAGTGACATACTGTGTAACATGACCTTACCTAATTTTGCTTTTAAAAAAAACACTCATTATGATGTTTTTAAAGGAAGTGGTAAGTATGAATATGAATGATACAATATTTCTATTTTTATGTACTCTATTAGTATGGTTAATGACACCAGGTTTAAGCCTTTTTTATGGGGGACTCGTACAATCAAAAAATGCTTTAAATACTGTAATGCAAAGTATGGTTGCCATTGTCATTGTCACATTTATATGGATAATGATTGGTTTCTCTTTAAGTTTTGATGGAGGTAATCAATGGATAGGTGGTTTGAAATTTTTGGGTCTTCATCATGTTGGTTTTGAAACTTCAAAAACTTTGAGTCCTCATATACCTCTCTCATTATTTATGTTGTTTCAAATGATGTTTTGTACAATTGCGGTATCTATTTTATCAGGTTCGATAGCCGAGAAAATGAGATTCATTCCTTATCTGATTTTTGTGAGTTTATGGGTTCTATTAATTTATAGCCCTGTTGCCCACTGGGTATGGGGTGGTGGTTGGATTAGTAAAATTGGAGCAATAGATTATGCGGGTGGAACAGTAGTTCATATAACATCAGGTGTATCTGGTTTGGTTCTTGGGATAATGATAGGTATAGGTAAAAAGAAAGAAAAACATACTCCCCATAATCTATTAATTACACTTATAGGTGGTATATTAGTATGGTTAGGATGGTATGGATTTAATGTGGGTAGTGCATTTACATTCGATCACATAGCCATGATATCGTTTGTAAATACAGTTATTGGTGCAAGTGCAGGAGCTTTCGGTTGGTTAATCTTTGAATATATCTTGAAAAAGACTACAAGTTTACTAGGTCTTTTATCTGGAGCGCTCTCTGGTCTTGTCGCTATTACACCAGCAGCAGGATACGTCAGCTATATGAGTGCCATGATTATTGCAATAATGGGTGGCATAGGTTGCTATATCGTTATAAATTTAATTAAAGTAAAACTCCAATATAATGATGCACTAGATGCATTTGGTATTCATGGTGTAGGTGGTATCTTAGGAGCTGTGTTTACAGGAGTTTTTCAATCACATCAAATTAATAGTGCGGTGGAGAATGGTTTTATCTATACAGGTGATTTTAAAATAGTAGTGATTCAACTTGGAGCGGCAATTGCGACTGTCGTTTTTAGCGCAATAGTCACTTTTTTGATTGCTAGATTTATTAAAATTTTTACTCCTTTAGCTACAACTCAAGAAGAAGATAAAACAGGACTCGATGTTATAGTACACGGTGAGAAAGCGTATTTCTATGGAGAGCTAAATAAGTTTAATCGTCATATTAAGTTTTAAAATTATATAAATGACAATCACCTAACACGTCAATTTATTTAATCGTATTCTAAACAATAATTTCAACTATTTAAAGCGTTGGTTCATATGGTAAAATAAAAAGGAATGATTGATGACGTGATAGGTGATTTTTTATGAAAAATATATCAGATATAGCAAAATTAGCTGGAGTATCGAAAAGTACTGTTTCACGCTTTTTAAATAATGGATCTGTGAGTCCAGCAACGAAAGAAAAAATAACTAAAATAATAGAAGAAAATAATTATCAGCCAAATCAATTTGCACAAAGCTTAAGAGCGCGACGTACCAATTTGATTGGAGCAATTATTCCGCGTATGAATTCATACGCTGTTGACGAAACGATTAAGGGTTTGGTACACCAATGTAATCAACATCGATATCAGTTATTATTAAATTACACAGGATTAAAAATAGATGGTGAAATTTCGGCACTAAAAACATTATCACGTAGTAAAGTTGATGGAATCGTGCTAATGGCAACACATATTACTGAAGCGCATATTGAAGTCATTGAGAAAATTGATGTTCCTGTCATTATAGTAGGACAAGAACACGACCGATTATATAGTATATATCACGATGATTATGAAGCTGGATATAAAATTGGAGTACTCATTGGTGAAAAAGGTTGTCGAAATGTACATTTCTTTGGTGTTAGTGAAGAAGATATTGCAGTTGGTATTCAACGTAAGCTGGGAGTTATTCAAGCGCTGAAGGACTATCACATAAGTCCGAAAATTTATGAAACAACATTTAAGCATGAACAAGCTTTTAAAGATGTAAGTCAGCAACTTGAAAGAGTACGTGATGCTGATGCGATAGTTGGAGCAACTGATACCATTGCTTTTGCAATCCATAAATATTGCTCTGATCATCAACAAAGGTTTTACAATTGTTCAATATATGGATTTGGTGGAGACCCTATGACTCAAATAGTATCGCCTGTCATTCAAACGGTTAGCTATAATTACTTTGAAGCAGGAGAGCAAGCATTAAAAGAAATTAACCAACTATTAAAAGGTGAACAAACAACATTAAAAATAAAAATTCCTATCAAATTGAATTAACATGCATAGAAATCTTGTTTTAGTTAAAATGGAACCGATACCACATATAATGATAATTGCTAATCAAATTGGTATAATTATTGAGAAAGCATAGTTGAATGAAATAATTAATTAAATATTGACAGGTATCAATTGGATATTAATAAGCATGAATTTAAACATGTCAAAAAGTGACATTATTAACATATTTCTCTAAATCAATATGTTAAAATAATAGAGTTATTAATATATAAATAGTTGTAGTAGGAGGTAGAACATAGTGGAGTGGACTCGTGAAGAGAGATACCAACGTATTGAGGATGTTGATGAAACATATCTTGAGCAACTGAAACACCAAGTGGATACATCTTTATATAGACAAACATTTCATATCCAACCTGAAATGGGTTTATTGAATGATCCAAACGGACTCATTTATTATGAAGGATACTACTATATTTCACATCAATGGTTTCCGTTAGGTGCTGTGCACGGTTTAAAATATTGGTTTAATTATAAAAGCAAAGATTTATTACATTTTGAACCTCAAGGAACACTTCTTAAACCTGATACTAAGTATGATAGTCATGGCGTATACAGTGGAAGTGCTTTTGAATATCAAAATCATCTTTATTATATGTATACAGGCAATCATCGTGACCAACATTGGAATAGAATTTCCAGTCAAATGATTGCCAGAATGAACAAAGACGGAAAAATAGAGAAGTTTCCTAAACCTGTGATTCATGGACAACCTGAAGGGTATACAAGTCATTTCAGGGATCCAAAGGTATTTGAAAAAAATAGTCAACTGTACGCTATTCTAGGTGCTCAAAATGAAAATGAGATGGGGCGTTTACTTTTATATCGTAGTCAAGATGTTGTTGATTGGCATTTTGAAGGTGAAATTAAAACTAATCTGACACAATTTGGTTATATGTGGGAGTGTCCTGATTATTTTAGACTAGGCAATAAAGATGTCATACTCATGTGTCCACAAGGCGTTGAAGCTGAAGGAGATAAATATAGAAATATCTATCAATCAGGGTATATGATAGGAGATTTAAACTTTAATAATCTATTTTTCGACCATGAAAGTTTTCAAGAATTGGATAATGGTTTTGATTTCTACGCGCCACAAACGTTTGTTGATGCAGACGGGCAACGCATTTTAATTGGATGGATGGGACTACCAGATACAGAGTATCCTACAGATAAAGAGGGGTGGGCACATTGCCTTACTATTCCTCGAGTACTTACCATTGAAAATGGAAAACTTAAGCAGCGACCTTTTAAGCAGTTAGAAGATTTAAGAACTAATAAAGAAACAGCTTTGGGATATGCTAATAAATTTAAACGTAAATTACATCCATATGAAGGTAAGCAGTATGAGATGATTATAGATATATTAGAAAATGATGCTTCAGAAATATATTTTGAATTGCGTAGCTCTCGATCTGAATCTACACTGATTACTTATAATAAACACGAAAATAAACTCACTTTAGATCGTACCGATAGTGGGACACTACCATCAAATGTCGATGGAACAACACGTTCTACCATTTTAGATTCACCATTAAAACAGTTACAAATTTTTGTGGATACATCTAGCATCGAAATATTTTGTAATGATGGTGAGCGTGTTTTAACCTCACGTATTTTCCCAAATGAGGATGCTACTGGTATAAAAGCTTCGACTGAATCTGGTCAAGTATATTTAAAATTCACTAAATATGAATTAAAAGGGTGATTTATAATGAGACGTCTATTTGCTATTGGAGAGGCATTAATTGATTTCATACCAAACGTAACACATTCAAAATTAAAAGATGTTGAACAATTTAGTCGACAAGTTGGTGGCGCACCGTGTAACGTAGCGGCTACAGTAAGTAAATTAGGTGGAAAATCAGAAATGATAACACAACTAGGAAATGATGCGTTTGGTGATATCATTGTAGAAACAATTGAACAACTTGGCGTAGGTACGCAATATATTAAGCGAACTAATAAAGCAAATACTGCATTGGCATTTGTCAGCCTTCAAGATGATGGTCAAAGAGATTTCTCATTTTATCGTAAACCTTCTGCAGATATGTTATATCAACCTGAAAATATTGATGATATTCAAATATTCCAAGACGATATTTTACATTTTTGTTCTGTAGATTTAATTGAGAGTGACATGAAAAATGCCCATGAGAAAATGATTGAAAAATTCGAGTCAGTAGGTGGTACTATTGTTTTTGACCCTAATGTACGCTTACCTTTATGGGAAGATAAACTCGAATGTCAACGTACAATAAATGCGTTCATACCTAAAGCACATATTGTTAAAATATCTGATGAAGAATTATTGTTTATTACTGGTAAGAAGAATGAAGATGAAGCGATTCAATCTTTATTTAGGGGTCAAGTTAATGTAGTGATTTATACACAAGGAGCGCAAGGTGCAACTATTTATACCAAAGATGATTATCGTATTCATCATGAGGGGTATCAAGTACAAGCAATTGATACAACTGGTGCTGGTGACGCATTTATAGGTGCTATTATTTATTGCATACTCGAGTCTCGGCATTCTGAATGTAAAGATTTATTTAAGGAAAAGGGGAAAGATATACTAGCGTTTAGTAATCGTGTCGCAGCACTTACAACAACGAAACATGGTGCTATTGAAAGTTTGCCGACAAAAGAAGATATAAAAGACTATTATTGATTTAAAATATAAGAAATAAGTGAAACACCCATCTTTACAATTTCATATCGTAAAGATGGGTGTTTCATTATATTTTTTTAACATTACGTACTGAAGCGAAACAATTTTCGCCATTCTTAAAGTAAACAATACGTTCTTTTGAATCAATAGATTCAATATTATGCCTGTTTATCACAAAACTGTTATGACATCTAAAGAAACGTTCATCAAGCTGTGCTAATTCCTTTAAATTTCCATAAAATTCAATTTGTCGATTATCAAGATGTGCGATGAGTCTATGAGATTTCGTAGATGATTCAAAAAACATAATGTCATCATATTGAACGTATACTGAATTACTTCCCCGCTTTAACTCAATCGTATCTACATTACTTTCTTTTGATAATAATTTGAGTCGTGTATGTGCTGTTTCAAGACAATCTATGATTCTCATTTTTAATTCAGATGGATCATCCTTAAAAATAAAATCCATAGCAGCCACTTTATAAACAAACGTCAAATAAGTCAGTTCACTGTGACTGGTTACAAATATAATATTACCAACAGGATCATGTTTACGAATTTCACTGGCTAATTTAATACCGTTCATATCAGCTTCTAATTGAATATCAAGGAAGTAACAACCAATGTCATTAAGTTCTTTTGATTGCTCTAAGACCTCATAAGGATCATTTGTTGCTAAGGCTAACTCCATTGGCTTTTCTTCAATCATTATGTAGTTTTTAATGATTGATACCATATGTTCTCTTTGTCTTTGGTCATCTTCACAAACAAAAATTTTCATTTAATTCTACACATCCTTATGATTCCTTATTATTTATTTCTACTTTTTGTACAAAGTAACCATTTTCGATGACAGTATCTAATAAAACATTCTCGTTTGAGTCTGTCAGTTCTTTTAAAGTTGATAAACCTAAACCGCGATTATCACCTTTAGTAGAAAAACCTTGTTCAAACAACTCATGAATTTTAGGAATATCATCACTACATTTATTCATAACAATAAAAGTGACAGCTTCCTCATTATCGATGAATGCGATATTTATGAGTGGTTCCTCAAGATTTTCTGAAGCTTCAATAGCATTATCAACTATAATACCGATAATACGACTAAGCTCAACAGTATTCATATCGATACGATCAATTTCATCAGGAACCTCAATACTAATTGGAATACGTTTTTCTTGAGCTTGAATAATTTTAGTAGTAATCAACCCTTTAATTTCTCTCACTTTCAACTTTTCAATACCATTCATTTTAATAGAGCGAGTTTTTAATTTATCTTTCATTGGAACGATATTTTCATTAAAATATTTACGTAATCCAGGCATATCATCTTCTCTAATGTAATCTGAAAGAGTGGTGAGGATATTCACATAATCATGCCGGAACTTACGCATTTCATTGTTAATGCTTTCTATACGTAACGTGTATTCATAATATGCTTCGATTTCTTTTACATTACGTTTATACCTCATTTCACGAAGTGTAAAATTGGACATCACTAAAATCACTACACTTAAAAAAACCATAATACCCATCAACAAGATGGCATATAATTTAAGTGTATCATTTCCTCGCATATCAGTTTGTGACACCATATAAAGTAAAATAAATGATATAAAAAGTACAATTGTTATTATGAATAAGTATCTTTTATTGAGTGACAGATAGGATACTTTTAATTTATTGAACAATAGTTGAGTTAAATAAGCAATGATTAGAGTTATGATTACAAAAAAGGTAAAATGTATTAACTGTAAAACAAATTTAAACGGAATATAATCTTTTATAGTTAAATGTATGTATACAGTTATGAAATTAGTTATATATAAGATCATAGTCGTGAATAATACAACTAATATTGAATAAAGTTTTATTTTTGTATAAAAGAAAATTATGATTATTATAACCAAAACTATTAATGCTTTACTTTGCCAAAAGTAATACATTATAGCAGAAGGGATTACAATCGTAAAAACGATTATGTAATCCCTAAAATTAAATTTCATATTAATGATAACTTTAGTAACCCAAATCATTAAAAAGATTTGTAGGCCTGCAAACGGAAATAAATTAATATCATCCATATCTTACACACTTTCTAGGGTTATATTTACTCGTATAGTTTAGTCAGTTCTTCTGGCACTTCTGGTTCGTCAAAGTAAGAAGCACATACACTATCTCCTGCTACAGTACCAATAAATTCCAAGATTGTAGTGAAAAATTTTATAAATAAATTAAAAATGTTTTCCATGATTAATATCCTCCTTAGGGAAAAAGATGGGTAGTAATGTTAAAGATTCTAAAATTACACCGAATAAAATAAGTTTATTTACCGGTTCTTTAGTTACTAATGAAATAACTACGATAGTACAATATAAAAATATGGAGAGTATTTTTTTTCGCTTTACAAGACGTCTAGGTATAGGTTGTTTCTTAGTTGCTGCAGGTGCGTATAAAATCGTAATAATTAATCCGACTAATGCCATAGATAAAAGAACAAAATAGTTAATATCTAACTTTATTATTAAGTATGGAAAAATAATAAAGAAAATTATGTTCTGAATATGACATAACAATGACGAATTTGCATGTGTACCGTGTGCATGTCTCCTAATTAAAAAATAACTTAAATGAGTTAAAAGTGTGTAAAAGAAAGTATGAAAGATTATTGCTAGCCCATACACAACTATAGACTTTTCAATATTTATCGCTAGTACCTGCATTCCTAGACGAATTTTTAAAAACTGTATGTGATCTAAGTTATTTTTACGTTGTAAATATTGAGCAAATTGCTCAATTTTTTTATCGATGATTTTCACTTGTTTACTACTCTCCTCAGGTGTCATTATACAATTTTGCGCAACATTTTTTAGAAAGCATGCCTAACTGTTAAAAAAATATACCTAAGTGTTTTAATTAAGTGCTATTAGATATTTTACCATATTTAGTTTTACAGTTGAGTACTAAATATTGCTATTTACGAAATTTTAATCTTTAGATGAAAAAATCATGTTTTAATAGACTCATATCACAGATGATGTGATTGAAAGATAGTTGAAAAATTTGCTTAATCTAGTCGAGTGAATGTTAAATTCATTCGTATCCATTACCTTAATTCGAAAGGAGTGAAGTTATGATGGCAGCAGATATCATTTCTACAATCGGTGATTTAGTAAAATGGATTATCGATACAGTTAATAAATTCAAAAAATAATTTTTGAATGAGTCTATTGTAACTTTTGTAACTTTGTTTTCTTCGTATAATTAATACTATTAGTGAGTTGTTGAGCCATCCCAACTTAATAATTTACTAATATAAACTAAGCAAGTGAGAAGCATTTGCTAGTAACTGTAGTTTCCTTGGACTCAGTGTTACGTATTATTCTTAGCTACCTTAAATAGGTAATTATTTCTAGCATGTAAGCTATCGTAAACAACATTCAATTTATCATGTTAAATAGATAAATTCACTAAAATTTTTTCATAATTAATAACATCCCCAAAAAATAGATTGAAAAAATAACTGTAAAAACATTCCCTTAATAATAAGTTATCAAGCCGTGAGTCTCTCCCAAGCTCACGGCTTTAACTATGCTATTTATAAAGATGTGGTTTTAGATTTCTGAAAACTGGAATATATTCTCTTTGTTGATCTACTAAGTCTACATCGATATGTGTTGTTAGTACACCTTCTTTATCATCTAAATGGCCTAAAATTTCACCATTAGGATTAATGACAATTGAATTTCCAGCATAATTGGTGTGACCATCATCACCACAACTATTACAAGCTACAATAAAAATATCATTTTCGATTGCTCTCGCTTTTAGTAATGATAACCAATGATCTAGTCTTGAGCTAGGCCACTGTGCTACATAAAAAGCAATTTTAGCACCTTTTCTAGCTGGATAGCGCAATATCTCTGGAAATCGTAAGTCATAACAAATGATTTGCGTCACAAGTGTTTGATCAGATAAATAAAAAGGTTCAGGGACTACATTTCCACCACATAAAAAGTCTGGCTCACGTAACATTGGCACGAGATGTACTTTGTCATATTCATTAATCAATTCTTTGTTTTTATTAATTGCAAAAGCAGTATTATATATATGGTTTTCTCTTATATTTGATACTGAACCTGCAATGATATCTACATTAAATGTATGTGCTAAGTCTTTTATAAAGAGAGAGCTGTCTTTAAGATTTTTATCAGCTTTTTGTTCTAATTCTTCTAATGCATAACCGTTATTCCACATTTCTGGAAGCACGACGACACTGGTATCTTTATCTAAGTATTGATTAAACTTAGTTTTGATATTTTGCATATTTTTATCAACATTTCCACGTTCTACATTGAATTGAAGTATTTGGATTTTCAATATATTCACCCGCCTATCGTTTTAGTTATAAGATACTAAAATTGCCAGTTAAAGGCAAAATTTCATTTAAAATATCTAAAATTTAATCATGTTAATCTATACATACAACTATATTGAACTAACATAAATTTTGAAATTTTGTTAGGCTTAGGGTAAAGCTTTAGCTTACATTTAATTATCAAGTAATAATTAAAATAAAAATATTCTTGAATTCTGTTGTTTACAAATAGTTACTTTTACGTTTCAACTTTATTAATATTAATTTTCAATAATCATATTTAAATGCAAAATGCTTAGTTTTTTTATATAAAAGATTGTAATGGGGAGGTGGTTGAATTTATGAAAAAGTTTAACATTAAACATTCATTTATGTTTACGGGCTTTGCTTTCATGGTAACTACATCATTATTCAGTCACCAAGCACATGCTGAAGGTAATCATCCTATTGACATTAATTTTTCTAAAGATCAGATTGATAGAAATACAGCTAAGAGCAATATTATCAATCGAGTGAATGACACTAGTCGCACAGGAATTAGTATGAATTCGGATAATGATTTAGATACAGATATCGTTTCAAATAGTGACTCAGAAAATGACACATATTTAGATAGTGATTCAGACTCAGATAGTGACTTAGATTCAGATAGTGATTCAGATTCAGATAGTGATTCAGATTCAGACAGTGACTCAGATTCAGATAGTGACTCAGATTCAGATAGTGACTCAGATTCAGACAGTGATTCAGACTCAGATAGTGACTCAGATTCAGACAGTGATTCAGACTCAGATAGTGATTCAGATTCAGATAGTGATTCAGATTCAGATAGTGATTCAGACTCTGGTACAAGTTCAGGTAAGGGTTCACATACCGGAAAAAAACCTGGTAACCCTAAAGGAAATACAAATAGACCTTCTCAAAGACATACGAATCAACCCCAAAGGCCTAAATACAATCAAACAAATCAAAACAATATAAACCATAATATTAATCATACACGTACTAGTGGAGATAGTGCGCCTTTTAAACGTCAACAAAATATTATTAATTCTAACTTAGGTCATAGAAATCAAAATAATATAAATCAATTTATATGGAACAAAAATGGCTTTTTTAAATCTCAAAATAATACCGAACATAGATTGAATAGTAGTGATAATACCAATTCATTAATTAGCAGATTCAGACAATTAGCCACGGGTGCTTATAAGTACAATCCGTTTTTGATTAATCAAGTAAAAAATTTGAATCAATTAGATGGAAAGGTGACAGATAGTGACATTTATAGCTTGTTTAGGAAGCAATCATTTAGAGGAAATGAATATTTAAATTCATTACAAAAAGGGACAAGCTATTTCAGATTTCAATATTTTAATCCACTTAATTCTAGTAAATACTATGAAAATTTAGATGATCAGGTTTTAGCTTTAATTACAGGAGAAATCGGCTCAATGCCAGAACTTAAAAAACCTACGGATAAAGAAGATAAAAATCATAGCGCCTTCAAAAACCATAGTGCAGATGAGATAACAACAAATAATGATGGACACTCCAAAGATTATGATAAGAAAAAGAAAATACATCGAAGTCTTTTATCGTTAAGTATTGCAATAATTGGAATTTTTCTAGGAGTCACTGGACTATATATCTTTAGAAGAAAAAAGTAATAAAATAAGCATCTCGCCATGTATGATAATTAATTTATACATGATGAGATGCTTTTATTTTAAAATATAAGATGGAATATAAATGTTGCTTGTTCTTGCAATTTTTTAATAGAATCTCCACCCACAACTTGAGTTAATACAACCGAACCATTCATAAGCATGTGTATGCCTATAGGTACAGCAATTCGTTTTGTGTAAACATAAGCAAGTGAGAAAATGACTCCCATTCCAAAATATACCGGTATAAATTTGAAGTCATTATGTGCTAAAGCGAATATTAGAGAACTTACTATAGAAGCAATGATAAAGCTTACCACACGTGATCCCTTTATAAAGTTATACAATTCTCCGAAGATAACTTTACGAAAAACGTATTCCTCTAAAATGGGACCTACTATGGATATTAAAACGATAAATATCGGCATTTGCTTAGCAATAGCCATTAACCTTTCAGTGTTTGGACTTCTTTGCGGACTGCCATTGATGGCAAATAAAATTATACTGATGATGATTTGGTAAATCATCACAATACAAAATCCTAATAGAACCCAGGCGAAAATATATCTTTTAGGTTCCTTATGTCCTTGTTCTAATTGAGTAGGATTTTTAATGGTTGCTTGCATGAAAATGATTAACAATGCAGCGATGATAAAGATAGATACTTGCATGATACTCATTGTTTGGGCAGTTTGCATTTTAGACATATCTCCAAGTAAATGGCTACCTAAAACCAACCCAGGTAGTATTTGAGCTAAACCGTAGAATAGAACGGTTAATAGGGATACCCATAACCTTTTCATAATTTCCCTCCATCTATATATGTATATTATGTATTTTATCGTAAATAAAGGTTAAGTACAAAATTAATAATCCTTTTGGCTTGATATATTGACCAATTTTGATTAATATTAAAATCAGATTAGCACTCTATATATCAAAGTGCTAAATCACATGTAAATGAAGGAGGAACAATCATGCTTAAACCATTAGGAAATCGTGTGATTATTGAGAAGAAAGAGCAAGAACAAACAACTAAAAGTGGCATCGTTTTAACAGATAGCGCTAAAGAAAAATCAAATGAAGGTGTGATCATTGCAGTTGGACAAGGTCGTTTATTAGACAATGGCACACAAGTTGCTCCTCAAGTCAGTGAAGGTGATACAATCGTCTTCCAACAATACGCAGGTACTGAAGTAAAACGTGGCGACAAAACATATTTAATTTTAAATGAAGAAGATATATTAGCTATTATAGAATAAAGAGCGAATTTTAAATATTAATTAAATGATTTAATAAGTGGAGGTTGTTTAGACTATGGCAAAAGATCTTAAATTCTCTGAAGATGCGCGTCAAGCAATGTTACGTGGTGTTGATAAATTAGCAAACGCTGTAAAGGTTACAATTGGACCTAAAGGGCGAAATGTGGTTCTAGATAAGGATTACACAACACCTTTAATTACCAACGATGGTGTAACAATTGCTAAGGAAATAGAGTTAGAAGATCCATATGAGAATATGGGTGCAAAATTAGTGCAGGAAGTTGCGAATAAAACAAATGAAATCGCTGGGGACGGTACAACTACAGCAACAGTTTTAGCACAATCAATGATTCAGGAAGGTCTTAAGAATGTTACAAGTGGTGCAAATCCTGTAGGCTTAAGACAAGGTATTGACAAAGCAGTGCAAGTGGCTATAGAAGCGCTTCATGAGATTTCTCAAAAGGTTGAAAATAAGAACGAGATAGCGCAAGTTGGAGCTATTTCAGCAGCAGATGAAGAAATCGGTCGCTACATTTCTGAAGCAATGGATAAAGTAGGTAACGATGGCGTTATCACTATTGAAGAATCAAATGGGTTTAATACAGAATTAGAAGTAGTTGAAGGAATGCAATTTGATCGCGGTTATCAATCACCATATATGGTAACTGACTCAGATAAAATGATAGCTGAATTAGAACGTCCATATATATTAGTAACGGATAAGAAAATTTCATCATTCCAAGATATTCTTCCATTATTAGAACAAGTTGTGCAGGCTAGTCGACCAATTTTAATTGTTGCGGATGAAGTAGAAGGCGATGCACTTACTAATATTGTTTTAAACCGTATGCGTGGAACATTTACTGCTGTAGCAGTTAAAGCCCCAGGATTTGGTGATCGACGTAAAGCAATGTTAGAAGACCTAGCAATATTAACTGGTGCTCAAGTCATTACTGATGATTTAGGTTTAGAACTTAAAGATGCATCTCTTGATATGCTAGGTACTGCTAATAAAGTTGAAGTGACTAAAGATCATACAACAGTCGTAGATGGTAATGGTGATGAAAATAATATTGATGCTCGTGTAGGTCAAATTAAAGCACAAATTGAAGAAACTGATTCAGAGTTTGATAAAGAAAAATTACAGGAACGTTTGGCAAAACTAGCTGGCGGCGTAGCTGTTATCAAAGTAGGGGCTGCAAGTGAAACAGAGCTTAAAGAACGTAAATTAAGAATTGAAGACGCATTAAATTCAACACGTGCGGCGGTGGAAGAAGGTATCGTTGCTGGTGGTGGTACTGCGTTAGTCAATATATATCAAAAAGTAAGTGAAATTAAAGCAGAAGGTGATGTTGAAACGGGTGTTAATATCGTATTAAAAGCATTACAAGCACCTGTTAGACAAATTGCTGAAAATGCAGGATTAGAGGGTTCAATTATTGTTGAACGTTTAAAACATGCTGAAGCGGGCGTTGGTTTCAATGCAGCAACAAATGAATGGGTTAATATGTTAGAAGAAGGTATAGTAGATCCAACTAAAGTAACTCGTTCAGCGTTACAACATGCAGCAAGTGTAGCTGCTATGTTCTTAACAACTGAAGCAGTCGTTGCTAGTATTCCAGAGCCAGAAAATAATGAACAACCTGGAATGGGTGGCATGCCAGGTATGATGTAAAAACGCCTATAAACGTTGATTTAAAGGTGTTTGGTTATTGTATATGACATAATTATGACATAAAAATCTTAAAATAATTCTTTACTGACGTTTTCCATGAGTTGACTAAACTTGTGGGAAGCGTCTTTTTTGTATGAGTTGGTAATTCTAGCGTAGATGTTCATTGTGGTATTGATATCTTTGTGGCGTAAGCGTTCTTGTATTTCTTTGATATGTACACCTGCTTCAATCAGTAACGCACAATGCGTATGACGGAATGAGTGTGTACTTATATGTTTATTAGTAATATCAGTCTTTTTCATAATTGCTTGAATCCATGTAGACAGTTTTTTAATCACAAGAGGATAACCATTCACATCAGTAAACACAAAATTATTATCTACATATAATTCATTTTTCCAAGTGTCCTGGACGTTTACCTTATAATCTTTGAGTAATTGAATTACATGCGGATCTACTGAGATTTTACCGATTGAGCTTTCGGTTTTTGGTATAAGTATCTGATAATGCTTTTTATTATTATTTGGATTGTAATAAGTCTTAGTAATGCTAATCGTGTTGTTCTCAAAGTCTATATCAGACCATTTTAACGCTAATAATTCGCCTGCTCTCATGCCTGTATATGCCAATGTGGTAAATACTTCAAAGCTATTTTGTGGTGAATGGTGATACTTAGCAACCTCCAGGAATTGAAATAATTCATCTTTTTCAAGAAACTTTTTGTGTATCTCAATATCTTCTAATTCTTCCACGCTTACTTTCTTTTTAGGTCGTTTAATACCCTCACTAGGCATAGCTTTTATTAATCTCATATCATTCGCGTACTTAAATATCATATTTGTAGATGCGACAATACTATCAACATAATTCTTGCTATACTGTGCGCTCATATCGTCCACAAAGCGTTGATAATCATGTTTCTTGATAGTCTGTATTGGTTTAGTATTAAAACGCTCTATGGCGTGTTGTATAGCTTTCTCACGTGCTCTGACACTACTTACTTTTACATCATTAGCATACTGTTTAAGCCAATCATCAGCTACTTGTTTGAATGTGCTGGAAGAAGGAGGAATATATTCACCATTTCTTAATTGACGTTCTATCATCTCAGCTTGATGTTTAGCGTCTGATTTACGTTTAAATCCAGTCTTAGAGATATATTCATATTTTCCCGTTTCTGAATTTTTTCCTAGTGAAATACGATAACGCCAGTTATTTTTAGATATTTGATCGTAACTTGCCATTTAATCACCCACTATTATGATAAGTTGTCTAAATTTTTTAAAATATTTTTTAAGATACTTAACTCATCTTTAGAAAAGTCGTTGTTTTCAATTGCCTGTTCTATTGATTTTAAAGACTCATTTCTAATTTCTTTTTCAGTTTTATTATTTCTCTCCATTGTTCTGATTTCTACTTTATAATCTTTAAAATAAAAATCTGTATTAAGTCCTTTTTCTTTAAGGTTATTTTTAATAATAGAATCTAAATCAATAGTATCGTTATAGAGTTTTATGAAATTCAAATCAAATTCTTTACTATTCAACTTAGCGAGTTCATCTTCATAAATAATACTTGAAAAGAAAACTTTATTTGTAGGTTTAAGTGAATTTGTTTTTTTAGAAACATTTAAATTAGTATCAAATTCAAATTCAATGTTATCAATTTCATAAATAATAGATACACTATAACTCATTTCACCCTCATTTAGTGGGATATAAATACTAAATGGAAATTCTTCTATCAATATTTCTTTTAATTCTACATTAACTGGAGAATATACTAATAACTCACTCATATTAATACCAAAGTATTTACATAATTGGTTGATAGTTTCATATCTAATGCTTTTATTTTCATTTTTTATTAGTGATAACAATGTAGGCCGTGTGATACCAGTTGCGTCTGAAATTTCACTTTGCGTTTTATTGTTATCTTCGATTAATTTCTTTAATGTACATAAAATCATAGCTTTCACCCCAATTATAATTATGAATGATTTCTTTACAAAAATCCATATTTTTCAAAAAAATACTTGCACAATATTAAAAAAAGAGTATAATCATATTTGTAAATTAATCGTTCGAAAAACACTTATTATGAATGATTTATTTACAAAATAAAGAAAGAAGGTGATTTCATGACTGCTTTGATTAATAAAAGCAATTTACAAAAATATATGTATTTAAAAGGTTATAACTTATCTAATCTATCTAATGAGTTAGATATAGGAGTTTCATATCTCAGTTCAATAGTTAATGGTAAGAAAACACCTAGTCCAAAACTAGCAAAAAATATTGCTAACGCTTTAGATGTTGAAATTAAAGATATATTTTACTTTGAAGAACAGGAGGCATAACCAATGTTCAATATCAATGTTGATGAACAAGAAGCACGTGAATTATTAGAACAAGCAATAAATCAACGTGTAGATGAACTGGCAAGAGAAAAATTCTTTATGACATACAAAGAATTAGCTGAATACCTAAATTTAAGTAAACCAACGATTGAGGAGATACTTATTAACAACGGTATGAAGTATTACATGGTCGGCTCTACTTATCGTTTTAAGAAGTCAGATGTAGATGAATTCATGGAGAAAATTACATCTCAAATGGATATTCATAACAATGATTTCAAGCAGATTAATGTTAAGAAATTGATGGAGGTTCAAAATGGTTAAATTCACATTACAACTATTATTAATCAGTTTAATGACTTTATTAGCTAGTTCATTTATAGCGTTTCATGTAGGTCTTGCTATTTATTTATTAGGAAGCACAATCGCATTATTAAATTATGAAAACGTGGAGGCGTAAAAGATGGAACAAAAACAAAAAGGTGTTATTCAAGATATTTATACAACGTTAGGAACAACTGTTGGGGATAAAGCAACAGAATATGAACATCATTTTAAAGAAGGACACAATGAATGGACTGAAACCGTAAATCGTGAAGAACACTTGCAAGCGTTAATCGAGTGGGCATTACAACAAATTGAAAATAATTTCGATTTTGAAGAGGAGAATATAAATGAGTTGGGAAATTAGAAATTTAATGTGTGATATAGAGATAGTAAAAGAAAAGTTGGAAGATGTAGCGACTACACATACATGGTTTGTAGATGAACGATTTACGAAGAGATCGTTAAAAACTAAAGAAGAAGTGGTTAATTATGGTCTAGCGTATAACGAACATAGAATTCACAACGAACAAGTTACAGAATTAATGCTTTCTTATTTGAAAGAGTTAGAGGGTTTAATGAATAAGTATAAAGAAATAGAAAAAGCGTCATCTGATGTAAGTTTGGCGACAGAATCAGATAACGCATAGAAATTTAATATTTAACAGAGTAATTATATAAATTCTCTTTATATATTATACCATTTTTTCTCTGTTATTCCTAGAGGTGTAAAAATTGAGTGAAATTAAATTAGAATATGATACCCAAGTATCAGTTATTTGGTATAACAATTTAGATTCGCGATCTTTTAAACAGTTTTCGCAGCCTAAATGGAGTGAGTTAGTTAATAGATTATCTATACCACAAAACAATACTAACAAATATGCTCGAGGTGTTGTTGTTTATGGTGATATTAAAGACGATACTAATGAAAATGGTAATGAGTATAAAAAATATCGTAAAGACGAAAACGTGATTTATCGTGATGTCCTAGTGCTGGACTACGACGATGTTCCTAAGTTGAGATTATTACATGACGCGATTACAAACACTTTAAAAGGCGTTTCATGGTTTTGGCACACAACTTACTCGCACACAACTGAACAAGGTAGAATACGCTTGTATACGCCTTTGAGTGAGCGTATAAGTGCAGATGATTATCGAAAATATACAAAAGTATTAGCGAGTAAGATAGGTCATCCAGTAGATGAAGGAAGTTTTCAACCTAGTAGAGCGATGGCATTGCCAGTTTATATAAAAGGTAAATATCCGTTCTTACATCAATATAATGACGCTCCCATTTTGAATGTTGAAACGCTTGAAAAATGGTTAAAAGAAACGAATATACAAACAGATCAACCAAGTATAACTAACTTTAATAAGCGTGATGATACTTATTGGCGTGATATTAGTTTTTCAGTTTCAAAGGGCAATCGTAATAATTCTTTAGCAAGTCTAATAGGACATCTGTTTAGCCGACATGTTAATGAATATATTATATACTCGTATGCTTTGCTATGGGGACAAAATGCGTGTAATCCACCATTAAAAGAACGTGAAATAAACGCTACATTTCAATCTATTTTAAAGAAACATTATAACAACAAGAAAGGTTGATGAGATGAAATTGAACCCAGATAAAGATGTGCTTAAAGAAATTAAAGAAACTACTATCAATTACGAAAATGAAAATATAGAGCAAAAACTTAATAGATTAGGAATCGAAGAAAGAGAGCGCATGATTAGATCGTGGGAAAGTGACAATAAGAGAGGTAAAAAGCCAGATGTAATTAGTACGAATAGATGTGCGAATATTTTAATTGAAAACATGAATTTCTTACTATTCGACGAAGAAGAAAACACGAAACTAGCAATGTATCAAGAAGATAGAGGCGTCTATACTCAAAAGACTTCGCTTATAAAAAGAATTATTTCTTATTTAGAACCAAAACATAATAGCAATAAAGCTGATGACGTTATTTATCACATTAGAAACAGAACAGAAATAAAAGAAAAAACAAACTCACCTTATTTAATACCAGTAAATAATGGCGTTTTTAATAGAAAAACGAAACAACTTGAAAATTTTTCTCCTAATTATGTTTTTACTTCTAAAATTGATACTAATTATATAGATAATCCGAACAAACCAACATTTGATGATTGGAATATTAATAAGTGGTTTGATGAATTGGCTTGTAATGATAAGCAAGTCTCACATTTATTATGGCAAGTAATAAATGATTCATTAAATGGTAATTATACAAGAAAACAATCTATATTCATGGTTGGCGATGGTAACAATGGTAAAGGTACTTTTCAAGAGTTGCTTACAAATTTGATAGGTAAAAAGAATATAGCTACGTTAAAAGTTAATGAGTTCGACCATAGATTTAAAATGAGTTTACTTGAGGGCAAAACTGCTGTCATTGGTGACGATGTGCCAGTGGGTGTATATATAGACGACGGTTCGAACTTCAAAAGTGTTGTTACTGGAGATTATGTATCTGTAGAGTTTAAAAATCAACAATCGTATACAGCACAATATAGATGTAGCGTTATTCAATCTTCTAACGGAATGCCACGCTTTAAAGATAAAACCAATGCAGTATTTAAAAGATTGGTAATAGTCCCTTTCAACGCTGATTTTAAAGGTGATAAAGAAAAAAGAAAAATCAAAGATGAATATATCAAAAACAAGCAAGTACTTGAATATATCCTTTACCATGCAATCAGAATGGACTTTGAAAAATTCAGCATACCAGATGTGTCAAAGAAATATTTAGATGTATATAAGCAAGAGAACAATCCAGTTTATGAATTTAAGATTAATGTATTTGATGAATGGAAGTTAAGAAAAATACCTAAGTATATTGTATACGGATTATACAAAGAGTTTTGTAAAGATAATGGTTATAACTTTCTATCAAAAATTAAATTTCATAAAGAATTTAAAACGTATTTAGGTGACGAATGGAAATCTGATACTGTAGATCGTTTTAATTGGCAAGATTTAATAGATGGGATTGGCGGTTTAGATGTAAAAAAATCTGAAATAGAATTTCCAGATGAACATAAAACATATAAGGCATATGAGAATTGTAGTTTGAAAGCAGTTTGATTTGTTATCAATGTTACTGGTTGTTACTAGTTTTAAATATTCTAGTAACAACTAAAAACGTTGATACTATAAGGCTTAAAGCTATTTGTTACTAGTGTTACTCGAATTATAAACAAATAGTAAATAAATGATAGAAACAATAAAAAAAACATAAACAAAAAAATATAAAAATATCAAAAATTCCAGTAACGAGTAACAAAATCTATAGAACGTTACAGGTTCAAGGGGTTTCGGTGTTACTGGAATTTTGAAAAAGAGTAACAAAACTAGTAACGCTGTAGCAGTTATTAATTTGATTTTATTAATGAAAGGGAAAACTAAATTGATAATTATTAATAAACCAGAACACTTTGATGAATTGGATAAAGCGAAGAAAAATGCTTTAATGGAATTTTGTAATTCGTTAGATAAAATTGAATCTTTTAATATTAGACGTTCCTCATACGGATTAAAACATTTGTTTGAATCAAAATATCGTGAAACTTTGCAAGATACTTTTGAAAGTAGCTATATAACCAACGGTCAATTTAAAGGTGCAATGATTAAGGCAGGGTTTAATGTAAAAGAAAAAAACAAAACAAACTGGCACTTTAATGTCAGTGAAAAAAGTATCAAAAAAATATTGAATAGGAGTAGTTAACTATATGAATAATTTAAAAGATAAAGTATTAGAATTTATCCGAGAGAATGGAAGCACTTATATATACGAGTTAAAACCACTATTTGATGAAGTAGGTATACCATTTGAGGGTGATAGATCACTTACGTTTGATGGTGATAAGAATAGAGTATTCTTCTATCACTGCACAACGGAATCAGGTTCAGTTATACAGGAGTTGTATCAAGAAAATAAAATATCAATTGTTCACAACCCACGATATGTTGAGAGGTATTTATTAGACGGAAAAGTACCACCATTACCATTAGTTATCACTGACGATGTAGATAAGACGTCATGGGTTCCGGTAGTATTACGAATAAAAGATAAAGGAGCAAACTAAATGAATGTAGAGATTATCGCAAATCAATTTGAAACAAGAGCAGCTACGTTATTAAGGTACTACACAGGATTATTAGAGAGCAGTAGAGATAACCACTTCGCTTTTAAAATATATAATGATCCATTTGATATAGTTTATGTGATGATGAACAGAAAGTTATTCGGTCATGTATATATTAAAGATTGCAAAGTGAGAAAGTCATTTGAATTAGCGTCTAGTAAGCACACAGAGGGGCTAATAAGAAGTGTTGAGGGATATTATAACGGTTTTGAAATACACGATGATAAGCACCTATCTATTAGTGATATGATGGCAAGACAATTATTCGAAGATGAATATTTCATGTATGGATTGGAGACATTCGCAGAAAGTAATAACACTGATATGTTCACTTATATTGAGGGTGGATTAAATGTTGAAGAACTTGAGGGTGTTCAGTCTAGTAACGCTGATGTGATAGGTAATATCGAAATATTATATCAATTAGCAACAGGAATTAATGAACCTGCAAGTGAGCTCGTTGAAGGATTGAAATTAGTTACTGCATTTGTACAAAATGAGAACGCTACACAAGACGATTACAAGACGTTAGAGCGTAAGTTAAGTGAGTTGAAAGAATCGTACTATAGTGTGAGTAAGTAGGTTAATAAGGGGTCACATGTAGTGTGTGGCTCCCATATAAAAACTAAAAAAAGCTAAGCGCTTAATTTTCGTGAGGGGGTTAAAACACAAATTTAACAGAACATACGTTCTTTTATCATAGTGTGTGATAGTATATGGAAAACACTTATAAAAGTTGTTGATTCAATGTTTATTAGGGTTGTTAAGCATAAAATAAAATGAGTTAAAACAAGAACATAAGTTTGTGTTTTTAGTGTAATTTTGATATAATTAGAGTGTGAGGAAAAATTAAATGTATCATTACCGTTTTAAGAAGTTAGTAAACAGAAAGGGAATACTAAACAAAACGAGGAATAAAACATGATAGATACATTAAATAAAAAGCAAGATGTACCAACCGAATATTTAAGAATTTTCGATACTATTCAGAACTCAAAAGATAAGTATATAACTAAGTCCAAGATACTTAACTTAATGGGGTACGAGTATAATTCATCTAATGAAAGATGGTTAAGAAATGCTATAAGCAAATTGATTGATGATTATAGTTATCCTATAGGATGTAGCTATAAAAAACATGAACGTGGTTATTACATCATTACTACCGATGAAGAAAAGCAGCAAGCAATGGAAAGTATTAAAAGATTAGCAGACGGTAGTATGAAACGTTATGAGGCTTTAAAACGTATTAAATTATAAAATAAAAACGAAAGAGGTATTTGAATATGACAATGAAAACTGGAAGTGCATATGATGTATTATTTAACGATAGAAAATATAAGGATTTATTAGATAAAGTAGATCAATTTTTAGAAGAAACGTTCATTATGTACCAACGTGGTTATAGAATGGATATCATTGATGAACAACAGAAACCGAAAGTAACTCAAATTGAAAATGAATTTAAACAATTTGCTAGTGACAAATTAAAACGTATTGAAGCACGTATGGATGAAATTGAAGAGGAATTAACAAGAGATGATGTGGAAGACCCACAATCTGAATTAATCAAACGTCAAAATTTAGAGGCGAGATTATCGTTTTATAGTAATTCAGAAATTATGGATTACATTAGAGAGGCAGACGCAGAAAAAATAGACGTATTTGAATTAAGTTTATTACAAAAAGCATTTGACCAACGTTTATCTGAAAGTGAACAAAGTCAAGTGTCATTCTCTCTAACAGCATTAAAACAAGCCGTGTTATATCCATTTGAGAACAATGAAGAACATGACAATCTAGCTTACCAGTTTAATGTGTTGAGACAAATTGGCATGGCAAATAATGGTTCAGTTATCACAAAAGATGATGAGGGTTACGTGGTCATTAAGCCTTTAGCAGATAGATACAATAACCAATTGAAATATGCTAAAGCTAAAAAAGATGGTGCAAGACAACAAGCTCAATAAAAAAACAATACGTTTATAACAAATAAAACTAACTAGCGCCTATCCTTAATTGGGTAGGCTCATTCTATATTATTGGGGGTATTATCGTGCAGGAACATACTAATGAATCATATCAACAATCAAAGATATCTGAATATGAGTTATTAACAAAATATAATCCTAAATATATTAATTCTAAAATTAAAACGGCACAGTCACATATAGATGAAATGTATCACTTAAGCACCTCAATAACAACATGTGACGATATTATGGGTGTTATTTCTGTATCTTATCCCGTTGATAATTTAGTGATATGGATCAGTGAAACTAAAGATAATTTGAAACGTTTTAAAGATGATTCAGCAATGCGATTGTATTTATTAAAACAAATACTCAATACCTATTCACAAGAAGAGCAACGGCAGGTTGTTAGATATATGCAATCACATGGACGTATCAAGTCACATGAGCTTATTGAACGTTTGCAGGTAGATTTATACAACATTAATCATGATAAGCCTTTAACAAAGGCTAGTGAGCCACAACATACAATGGTGGTGTGATTATGTTTGTTGGTGATAAGGAGGCACTGAAAGACTTTATATTAAACTACCATAATAATGTGGATGATGATTATAAGGATGTATCAGTTAATGATTTCTTTACGCTAAATGATGATGTAGACGAATATTCATATCAAACAATTAATGCAGATGAACATATATTTATGAATGACCTAGATATCCTGGTTGATCGTATTGCAGATTTTAGAGAATACAATATTTTTATGTTGCTATGTAATGGACGCACATTTGGCGATATAGCTCAAATACTAGAAATTACCCAATCCAGAGTCCAACAGTTATTTGATGGTTTACTAAATAAAATAATAAAACAAGGAGCGTGATTCAATGGACAAATTAACGCCAAAACAAGAGCGTTTTGCGAATGAGTATATTAAGACACTCAACGTTACTCAAAGCGCTATAAAGGCAGGATATAGCCCGAATAGTGCACATGTAACAGGTAGTAGGTTATTACGAAAAGATAAAGTAGACGAATATATTAAAAGTAAGAAAGACGAGATTATGGACGATACTATTTTATCAGCCAAAGAGTTACTGTATCTATTAACTCAAGCAGCAGTAGGTGACGAGACGGAAACTAAAGAAGCTGTAGTAAAGAAAGGTACATTTGAACGTAATCCAGACAGTGGAAGAATGAACCTCGTATATAATGAGCATGTGGAAACTGTTAAAGTACCAATAAAACCTAGTGATCGTTTAAAAGCTCGTGACTTACTCGGTAGATACCATAGCTTATTTACAGAAAAGGTAGACTTAAATGTAGCTACACCAGTATTTATTGATAGTGTTGGAGAAGATGACGAAAAAAATGAGAGAGAGTTAGAAAAGTTAAGTGAACAATATCCGAATGCAGAGTTCCATATTGATGATATTAGTTAGATTTGAAGAGTAAATAAATGATTGCAGGATAGTCGTTATGACCATCCTGTATTTTTTTGTTCGTATTCATGTTCTGTATAAAATTTTAGTTGCAAATTGTAAAATAATAAAGGAAAGAAATATTGATTTTAATTAAAATAAAGTGAAAGAAGTGAAAAAATGAAAAAAAGTATTGTTTGGACTCTGATAAGTGTAGTTATTAGTTTAGTATCTTTGGGGGTTTCAGTATTTGCTCTTGTTTATCAACATGATGCTAATGTAAAAACTGATTACAGAACAGGATTGAATATAGACATGAGAGAAGGAGAAACTTTAGAAAAATTTGAACTTAAAGATAACCCTAATAATTCAAAAGTAAAAAATTTCAAAGCGAAGCAAGGTGAAATTCAAATAAAGAACGGGATGATTGAAAAAATGTATGTTATTACTAAAACAGATAATAAAAAAAGTAATCCCTATAAAATTGAACCAAATTATAAAAATAATAAATTTGTCAATGGGAGGTCTGCAAATCCAGATAAAATGATTCTCATACATGATAGACCTATAATTGTAAACTATCACATTCCTTATGTTTTCTATTTAGTAAAATCATATAATGGAAATTACCAATTATATGTTAGAGTGTTTGATATAATAAATATGAATAAAAAAGAGGTAATGGATTCAAAATTTTACGATAAAATAACTATTTTGCATAATGATAAAAACGATTTTTATATTGATAGAGTGAGAAAAGAATATATTAAACTAGAACACTATTTGAATAAGAATGGTGTGAAAATTGAAAGTTAATTCAGTAATTTCAATATAATAAAACATTACATTTTGATAATAATACATTTTACTGGTTTTAAAGATAATGCTTTTTACGCTGAGAAAAGTTCTGTGTTGCAGTGGGGAATGAGTATTTATGACCCTAAATATGTTCAGTAAAGATATAACGTCGAGAATTAAGATTTATTGAAACTAAGGAACGGATGATAGTTACACCATATATAACTATGCTATTATTGTGATAAAAATGAGGTGCATAAATTGCAAAATACTAAATTAGAGTTAAAACACATTTTGATTATAATTTTCATTATAATACTTGCAATAATATCATTTGTTTTTGTTGTAGGTTATATTATTAGTTATGTAGATCCTAAACATAGTATTACTGGTTATTCTATAGCTATAAGTTTTGTTGGAGTATTTGCAACGTTTGGTGGTGCTTATTTAGGTGCTAAAGTTTCAGGGGATAATTCTAGGAAATTGTATGAGTATCAAAAGAATGAAAAGAATAAACAGATAATTAATAAACTTGAGATAGCTGCTAGTATCAAAATGATAAAAGTTTTAAATCATTCTAATATAGCAAAAGAATCAAGGTTAAATTTGTATGTTGCACCAGAAGATAATCGCACTTACGATGAAATAATGAGTAGTGGAATTATGGAGACTTTAGATTTAATAGATGGTTATGCTAATCCTATTATTGAACTACTAGAAGATAGGGAAATATATGAAGGATCTCCTAATTTATATAGAAGTTTACTCAAAATGTTTAATGAATGTAATAGAATGAATTATCATATTAATCAAATCGATATAAAAGATAAATCTGGAAGATTGCCAGAGGATTTTAATAATTTAAGTGAAGATGAAAGAGATTATTTACAAGATACAGTACATGAATATAGAGGATATGTCAGAAAAGATATTTTAATAAATTTTGTAGAATTTGAATTTATAGAAAACATTTTAAATGATTGTGCTAGCGAAATTTTAAATAGTATATCTGAGGAAAACAAACTAGTAGAATCCATTGATTTTAAAAATCATATTGATATGAGATATACTTTAAATTTATAGTAATTAAATTCGCTTTTGTTCTCATATGTTTAATTAAAAAGAGAAAAAAGGTATTATATTGAAGTAAAAAGAAAATGTATATACATAGGTTTAATTAGTATATCAATATAATCATTGCCCCAAATATTTTGTGTTTTTTCAATTTTAACATTTTGTGTTAGCTATATATCATGATTTGACATACTATTTTTAATGACATAATTATGACATAATGGAATGCGAAAACTAAAAATAACCATATCAAAAGAAATTGTGATAGCTGATTTAATAGGCTTTTATGCATGTATTAAAGTTTATTTTTAGTGGTGCTTAATGCCAGGTATGATGTAAATATTTTATTGATTTTAGACATCAATATAAGTATTTAATTTAAATTACTATCAAGCCTCTCAAAAGTTGAATAGACTTTTGAGAAGCTTTTTTAGGTATGGGTTAAAATATTCGTAATTAAAAAATCATCAGATAAATCACTATATAGTAAAGTTATAATGTTTAGTCAGTAAAACTCTAAGAAATCAACGATTTTAATGCAGTTATAAAAGTGTTATTTCAATGTTGAAAGTAATAAAAAGTCTTTAGTATTATTAGGGGAAATTAAATTGTGAAAAATTAAAATACATGATATATTATAAATTAAATAACGTATTGTGTATATTTTATCGATTATGCTCACACTGTAAATCTCAGTATCATAGGCATATGATATCGAAGTTTAATTTAAATCAAAAATTTGGGAGGCACATACAACTATGAAAGACATCAAACCTAATAATTCGAAATTAATACAAACATATTTAAGTAAGAAAACTATAAGATATGGCACAGCAAGTGCATTAACATTGGCACTCTATTTATTTAACAGTAACGTAACTGCGTATGCGAATGAAAATACTGCAAATCAAAATCAAGAAACATCACCAAAAACTTCACAAACAGCACCTATAAGTAATAAAGAAAATACAGATTCAACAGCTGTAACAACAGATCAAAATAATAATGATGAAGAAGAATACGATGCGTCATATGAATTACCAATTCTTTATGTAACTGTCTGGCTAGATGATCAAGGAAATATCATTAAAGATGCTGTGGAAGATGCTAAAACCCCTGCTTCAGAAAGGCAACCGGTGAAAATTCCTGGTTACCAACATTATAGAACCTCTGTGAGTGACGGAATCACTAAATTTATTTATCGTAAAATTAGCACAGCACAATCACCTATAGTTGAAAATAATCAACAAGATAATAATACAAATAAAGTTGTTGAAACAACCAATCAAAATAAAGATGAAGTGAATGAAAAAGAACAAAATCAAGCAAATACTTCAGTAACAAATACACAAATTAACAAAAACGAGAAAGATGAAGACACAAATACACCACAGAAAGATAAAGACGAGAAAGACACAAAAACTCCGAAGAAAGATAGAGAGGAGAAAAAACCAGTAATACCAAAAAGCGGTAAAGACGAGAAAGAATCTAAAGACAGAAAAACACCAAAAAAAGACAAAAAAGAGAAAATCACAAAAACTCCGAAGAAAGATAGAGAGGAGAAAAAACCAGTAATACCAAAAAGCGGCAAAGACGAGAAAGACACAAAAATAACTAAGAAAGACAAAGAAGACAAAATTACAACAACTTCCAAGAAAGATAATAACAATGATGTACAAGATAAATTACCGGAAACAGGTAAAACAAACGATATTCAAAATCCTGCTTTAATAATGTTACTTGCTGGTTTAGGTTTATTAGGATTATTTAGAAATAAAATAAGAGAATAGTTAGTCATAGAGTGTGGGTGTACAATCCACACTTTTTTCTATTTAAAAACTTAAAGAATAGGGGGACGAGTGTAGTTACTTGATAACTAATCATTGTAGAAAAATCACAGAGGATCAATTTCGAGATAATGGAGATAGAAATCAAAAGTCAAAAACTAATGTACTTAGTATCAATTTATTCGTTTTAGCTTTTGTACTTAAATCTCACAAAAAGAAAACAATAAATTATTAAAGGGTCGACTAATTAAATTGTGAAGATTCTTAAAATTTATATCCCAAGAAAATATAATTAATATTTTTTAGTACAAATAACATCATATCAAATTAAATAAAAAGATTTTTTCACATAGTTTTCAAAAGAAAATCAATCAAGATAAGAATAGAACTGGGACTGTGAATAGAGAGCATTCATAATCCCAGCCCCTTAAACTTATTTAATATCATCAATTGCATTAGCAATAGATTCAAAGACATAAGGAATATCTTCTTTTTCTACACAACTAAAGGCAATACGAATATCTGTGCTATTTAAAGCAATAATACCAATTGAATAGTTATTAATTAAATGTTTACGTAATTTTTCTGGATCAACTTGATTTAATTTCAATGACATAAAGTATCCTGAATTAAAGTCATAGGCTTGCCAATATTTGGCATATTTATTATCATACACCACTTGTTTAGTTACTTCGTAGCGTTCTTTTAAAATATTGATATTTTGATCGATTTCTTTATCAAATTGCTCATGATATTTAAGTACATGTTTGATTGCACTTTGAGAAGGTAGTGGAGAACTTGAAATATTGCTACGAATTAATCCTTTTACTTTAGCTTCTAGCGCATTTTTTAACGTTTCATGATCAATTCCAAACGTCATAAAGCCAACTCGGAACCCCCAAGAGAAGAATTCTTTAGTAGCTCCATCCAAACGCACTGGTAAAAGGTTAGAAGATTTCACCTGTGTTAAAGCCGTGAAAATCGACTGTTGGTAAACTTCTTCATAAAATAACCCATAGTATGCATCATCGACAACAGTTACTACTTTAGTACCTTTATTAGCTAGTTCTTCAATTGCATTTACAATAGTATTAACTTCTTTTTTATTTGGTGTGTAACCAGTTGGGTTATTAGGATAATTTAAAATAATAATCACTTTGTCTTTTTTATATTCTTTTAATGTTTTTACAAGTTCAGATGTAGTGAAGTGACCTGAGTCATCAAAAATAGGATACGTATTGATATGAGCACCGTGACGTGTGCTAAATACAAGTTTATAATTGCCCCAGTTGTGTGTCGGTAATAAGACGGTATCATCTGTATCTACAAATAAATCAGCTACTAGAGAAAGACCGTGCGTGAGCGCGTTTGTAACGATGGGACGAGAGATAGATTTAGACTTTAAGTCGGGATTTTCTTTAAGCATTTTTTTCTGCCATAAATCACGTAATTCCTCTACACCTTGAGGAGGTGCATATGGGAAAATTTCATCCGGTGTAAGGTCATTAAACATTTGGTTAAGTGAATTTGCGTACATTTTACCTTCTTTTTTGGTTGCCATACCAATAGTAGCATTATATGTTGTGCGTTTTGCTTCGGCAGATTGCGATAAAATTCCTTTTGGATAAAACATATCTTTACCTAAATGTGACATCATATCTAATACTTCTGGACTTGATTGCTTTATTTCATCATTCAATTTTTGGGCTAATGGATTCATCATTGTCTTAACCTCTTTTCAATAATGTGTTTATATATATATTATCTTGTATTGCTTTAAAGATAAAGGGTTGTACTAAAGATATAAATTAAAAATTATCTATCAAAAACAGAACATACGTTCTGTTTTTATGTTAAACTATTGATAGGTCATCATATTATATGACACTCATCTTTTTGGGAGGTGTAGTATAATGACGTGGTGGCAAGATGGAATCATTACATTAATTACCGGTGGCATACTCATTGTCTTTCGTATTTGGTTGGAAATAAAATGGAAAGGCAAATAGATGACCAAAAAACCCCAAGTCTGCTGGTACCAGACTTGGGGTTGTGTAGTATAATACGTGGATACAATTAAATTGTAACATTGTACTAAATAGACCGCAAACAATATTATATAAAGTGATGCTATTGAGTGTGGTTCATAGTTTTGTTTTAATTTGATATACTTTTATATTACTGAGGTGAAATAAATGAAACACTTGACTAAAATATTTGTTGGATTAGCTATTGTACTATTTATAGTAGGGTATTATTTACAAGCGACAGATCACGATTCACAAGGTATAAAATTATTGTTAGCAGCAATTATGTTTATGATTTGTGCTTTTATTAATAGACATAATGAGCGTAAAAAAAATAGATACATTCATATGATAAAACTTCAAACATTATTTTAAGTTTTAAGTATATTAAATCAAACAGATGAAGTTTGTTTTGCTATTTTAACAGTAATTTTAAAAGAATTTTAGTAATTGCTTTACGAAATTTGGTGAAATATTTAATTTTAGGGTGAAATGTAGAATTCAAATGAATTCAGTTTTATCCTTTTTGTATATAGATGATATATACAGTATATTCCTGATGAAATAGAGATTTCTACTAATTTTTCGAAATCACTTTACAAAAGTGTGTATATTGTATATATTATGTATATACAGAAGAAAAGGGGGACATCAATGAAAATAATTTTGAAGAACAATAGTGAAAGTCCTATATATGAACAGATTAAGCAACAAATTAAAGAAAATGTTTTGAAAGGTTATGTTTCCCCTGGTGAACATCTTCCATCAATGCGTGAGTTAGCTAAAGATTTAAAAGTGAGTTTAATAACGACAAAACGAGCATATGAAGATTTGGAAAAAGATGGATTTGTAACAACTATTAGAGGTAAAGGAACCTTTGTAAAGGAACAAGATAATTCTATTCTAAAGGAAAAGCAATTTTTTGTTATTGAAAATTTAGCTCACTCTATGTCAAAAGAAGCCAAAACAATTGGAATGCCTTTAGAGGAATTAATAGAAATATTGACTATGATTTATGAGGAGGACGACTAATGAACGCGATAGAACTTAAAGATGTTAATTATCGATCTAACGCATTTCAATTGCAAGATGTCTCCTTCAATGTTCCTAAAGGATATGTTACAGGTTTTATAGGTGGAAATGGTGCGGGGAAAACTACAATAATACGATTAATTATGGATTTAATTCAATCTGAAAGTGGTACAATCTCTGTTTTTGAGAAAGATATAAAAATTCATCCTCGTGAAATAAAAAATAAAATTGGATTTGTGTATTCTGAGATTTATTTTAATCAAAAATGGACAGTAAAAAAATTAGAAAATATCATTGCCCCTTTTTATGATCGTTGGGATCATGAAATATTTATAAAGTATTTAAAATTTTTTCAGCTGCCATATAAAAATAAAATAAAAACTTTCTCAACCGGTATGAAAATGAAACTATCGTTAGCAATTGCATTCAGTCATCATGCAGAATTATTTATCTTAGATGAACCAACTTCAGGGTTAGACCCATTAATAAGAAATGAATTACTTGAAATTATTCAACAAGAATTGATAGATGAAAATAAAACAGTTTTCTTTTCAACACATATTATTTCTGATTTGGAAAAAATTGCAGATTATATCGTTTTTCTCAGTGAGGGTGAAATCATATTCAATGAGTCTAGGGATAAACTATCGCAAAAATACAAAATCGTTAGTGGTTCTAATGAAGACTTAGATGAAGAGTTGGACGAACTTTTGATTTACAAAGAAAGTAAGCAAACAGGCTATATTGGTTTAACAGAATATTATCAAACATTTAATGAATTGTTTGGTAGTGGTGTTGAAATAAAAGATGCATCTATAGAACAATTGATGATTTATTTAGAAAAAAGTAAACATAAACGAAATACAAATTCAAAATACAAAGTGAGATTTAACTATGAAGCAATTAATGATTAGAAACTTAAAATTACGTAGTTGGACACTAATTATTTACGCATTATTGCTTTTATTCTTTCCCATTTATCATTTGTTAAATAAAGATACACCACTATATTCAATTATCTCAGGACCAATCGGATTAATACTGACGATGATATGTTTGATAGATATAGGTCATTTATTCAGAGTTAATCGTAGATTAGGTGGTTCATCTTCATATTATTTCTTTTATAGTTTGCCTGTATCAAAGAGAGATTTGCTTAACGCTAATTACATGACATGCATTTTATTAACTTTTATAGGTGCGCTTATCATTAGTTTATATGGATACAACACAAGCACAATAAAAACAGATTCGATTTATTTTTCGACGACTTTTTCATTCATAGTAGGGAATTTCTTTTCTATACCTATAGCGTTTAGTAAGAGTACTGAACGTAAAGATCGAGATATTCCATATATAGCTTATATTGTAGGAATTATGGTGGTTCTGCCATTTACTTTATCGGTCATTTTTATCTTAATCAATTATCTTACACACAATGATAGCCACATCCCAATGATATACTCATATTTCTTAAATTATGGTCTATTATTTGTAAGTAGCATTTTCTTAGTCATTAATTATTTGATTCAAATTAAAAAAATAAAGTATTAACATTTTTAAGGAGGTCTATGATGAAATTACAACATATTACCAAAAAATATGGTCAAAATACTGTTTTAGACGATATAGATTTTGATTTCGGCGAGAGTCAAATCGTTGGTCTTATCGGTAAAAATGGAGTTGGTAAAACAACTTTGATGAAGGTCATGAATAATAACATCATTAACTATCAAGGGAAAGTCGACATGCCTAAAAGTGAGAATGTTGGTTATTTAATTGAGCATCCTAAGTTATATGGAAACAAGACAGGTTTATTTAATTTAAAATTATTTGCACAAGTATTAGGCGATGGTTTCGATAAGGAATATGCAAATCATATTATTGAAGCTTTTGGAATGAAACCATATATCAAGAAAAAAGTTAACAAATATTCAATGGGAATGAAACAAAAATTATCAATTGCAGTTTCATTAATGAATAAACCTAAATACTTAATTTTAGATGAACCTACAAATGGTATGGATCCAGATGGTTCGATAGATGTATTAAAGACAATTCAATCACTTGTTCAACAATTAGAAATGAAAATATTAATCTCAAGTCATAAATTAGAAGACATTGAATTGATTTGTGATAGAGCAGTATTTCTTAGAGATGGTAAGTTCGTTCAAGATGTAGATATGAAAGATGGGGGACCAGAGGATAGTACTATTCTTACTTTACAAAAAGATGACTTTAATAAAGCTTTAGATTCTCTTTCTGAAAACTTTAAAGTACAGCAGTCTCAAAAAGAATCGGGAGAAATTATCATTAAAGCTCAAAATGATTATAGAGAGTTACTTAAATCGTTATCCCAACTAGATATTTATCCAAAATATATTGAAACACGTAAAAGTTCACTACGTGATACTTACTTTAATATTAATCAAAGAGGTGATAAATAATGAAGAGCTTACAATTAGTCAAATATGATTTAATTAGTATACTTAAAAGTCCGTATACTTATTTAGCATTTATACTTGTAATTGGAATGACGGTATTCCAAGCTAGCATGATGGCAAATTATAGTTCTGCACATAAAGTTAATATAGATATGGTTTTTAATTTAGCTAATTGGCTTTTCTTGTTTGCTGGTCTTTTATTCATTATAAAAACAATAACAAGAGATTACTCACAAGGTACTATACAATTGTTTATGAGCAGAATAACTAGCAGAATGGGCTATATCATTACTAAAACAGTATCTATTGTATTAATTTCATTCTTATTTACAATTATTCACTACTTGGTAATAATTATTATACAATCTACAACTAAAAGTGAAAAAATGGATGGAGATAGATTTTTAAATAATATTTGGTTTTACCTTATTTTCTTTTTATTCTTTGGATTATTCTTATTACTAATCACTTTAATAGTAGAAAAACCTGCTGTCATATTTACTCTAGGTATTTTCTTAATACTCATCGTTCCGTTTATTCAGCCATTTATTCCAATGATTCCGAATATTGGCGATGATATTCAGGATTCATTTAAATATATACCATTTACGTATTTAACTGAAAAAATGACTGGTGAGATTAAATTCTCTAATTGGCAATGGTTTATCTCTATTGCATCAATAGTGGTCTTATTTATTGCAAATATGTTATATGCATCAAAGAGGGATATTTAAATAGTAAAATGTGGAGAAGTTAGTTAAGTGATTTAAACATATAAAAATTGTTTAGTCATTAACTAAAATTTATGAGGCGTATTTTATAGGGTGGGACGTAGAATTCATGATGAGTTCTGTCCCACTCGTTTTATTTATATAAAAGTTGATTAATTATTGAGTAAAAATCAAAATTAGGATGGGTTTTATCTGGCAATTTATTACTTCTAATTTTATTGACAAAATTTTGTACTTCTTTTGCTCTTGGTCTCCAAACTGTCAATTGTTCGAATGAATCGTTCATGAAGACAAAGATAGGGATAGCCCTTGATTTACCATTTGTTAAATATTGATCAATCAGATGTGTATCATCATCTCTATGAAATACTCTTGCTTTGATGTTCAGAAATTCAATAGTATGCTTTAATATTGGAATGTTCATCATGGCATCGCCACACCAATCCTCTTTAATTATAAGCACCTTATAATAATTCGATTCTCTTAATTGATTTAAACGTGCATCATTAAGTGGTAGGTGGAAGAAATTATAAATGGATAATAAATTGTCTTTACTTTCTTGTATTTTATTAATGAATTCATTGAGTGTTTGACTTTTATTAAAATAAGTTTCTAAATTTCTTATATAAAACCCCTCCCTTGAATAATTTAAAATGTTATATCAATTTTTTGAGTTTAAAGAAATTAAAATAACTTAATATATGTATATTAAATAATGTGACTATCTTTTTAGATGAAACTACATTGTGCATATGCTATATTAATTAGAACAAGAGTGAAAGTGGTGACTCAGGTGCGAATTCAAAGTAGATGGTTAATATTCGCTATTTTTTTAACTGGAGCTATTTCTTTATTGATAGGTTTGACTTATTACAAAAGTATAAAATCTGTGGATTTATCTGGTTACAGTGTGAATCAAATTAGTTTAAATCATGGTTTTAATCAAAAAGGATTTGTGGTTAATAAGAAAATTAAATTAGATAGATATACCTTTTACAATGATAAAAATCATAAAGATTTTACAGTAAAAGTAAAAAATAAAACGCATAAGGTTAAAGGCATGGTTTTAGTCAAAGATGATAAAGTTGAAACAAATTTTGGTATTAAAATGGGTGACCCAATTGATAAAGTCATCAATAAATTGGGAGAAAACTACAAGATTAATAAAGTAGGGAAAAATTATCACTCAATGACTTATGTAGACCGTTTTAATAAATTAAAATTAAACATTTTATATAAAGATAACATTGTTAAAAGAATTGAGTTCTTTAGTAAATAATAATCAAAAAGTATTAGATATTTTTTAGTTCAGATTGAGAGCGTGCGTAAATATGGATAAAATAACCTTCTTAAATGAATTAGAATTAGCTTTAGATGATTTACCTAGAGAAGAAAAAGATAGTATTATGCACAAGTATGAAAACTTGTTCTATGAAGAAGAATTGAAAGGGATTAGTGAATCACAAATTATAAAAAAGTTAAATGATCCTTATCATATTTCCAAAGAAGTAAAAGCTAGAAGTGCTATTCATTATGCTAGTTACAAACCAACCTTAGCAAACATAGTAAGAGCAATACTAGCATCGTTAAGTCTTGGTATTTTGTCGTTATTTATTATTTTAATACCGGTTGTTATCATTGCATTACTTATTCTATTCTGTTTCCTTATTTCTATTTGTTTTATCTTTGCACCATTTGTTTTATTATTTTATTCAGTATTACATGGTTTCGAAAATGCTATAAGCAATGTGTTTTTTTCAATTTCTTTTACAGGTTTAGGAATTATGTTTATTGTTATTACTTTGAAAATTGGTGAAATAATTCATAAACTTATTTTGAAATATCTTCTTTGGTATATAAAAACTGTTAAAGGAAGCGTTAAAGAATGAAAAAGCTTTTTATTAGTGGTTTAATCATATTTATTATTTTCTTTGCTAGTGGTGCTATGACTTGGTTTACTATAGATAAAAATAAATACGATAATCGACATTATACCAAAACAATAAATAGCAAAATTGAACATTTATCTATAAGTACAGTAACAACCAATGTTAATGTAATTTCTGGAAAAAAATTAGCTGTTTATTTTACTGGAGATAATAAAATAAATGTTACAAAAAATAATAAAAGGTTAAGTATTAAAGAAAAACGTGCAGTAGATAGAGGATATGGATTAAATTTTAATCCATTTCACTCAAACAATAGAAAGTTAACAATTGTTGTACCAGAAAAAGACCTTAAATCTCTTAATATTCAATCGTTATTGGGAGAAATTGATTTAAATCAAGTGAATTTGAAACATGTTTCATTGGAAACAGATAGAATTATACAACTTAAACGATCTGAACTCAATCAGGTAAACATCGAATCTTCTAAAGCAAATTTTTATATTACAGACTGTTTAATCAGGGAAGGTCGTATGAAGCTTGATAAGGGTATAACTCATGTTAAAAATAGTACATTAAGTGATACTGTTTTCTTGGTTAATAGAGGAGATATTTCTATGACGGACATGAAATCTAACAATGATATAAAAGCTTCTACACAAAGAGGTAATATTAATTATCATTTTGGCGAAAAACCTAAAAACACTTTGCTTAAACTTCATCCTGGTCATGGAAATAAAGAAATTAAAAATCGATATTTCGATAAAGGAAAAGTGGGAAATAGCGATAATATATTGGAATTTTACACTGTAGATGGCGATATTAAAATTGAATAAATAATATAAATTATTCGACCCTTTGATTTATCAAGATAGGGTCGAATTTTTAATTAGTATGTGGCAAAAGTTAATGGTGTATCTATTTCGCCTTCAAAGTAATTTATATTCAATTTCTTTCCTTTTAACCAATTAGAAAAATTGATTGAGGTTGGATGACTGTTTTGACCTAATGCCATCCATGCTATTAATGAATTAGGTTCATATAGTGAAGTATGAATTGTACCAGACCAACTTTTAAATAGGTTGCTATAGATTTCGTATTGCGGGTCGTTAAATAATTTGAATGCGATATCTTTGTTTGTAGAAGGAGTTGTTTTATTTATTACACGATTTAAGCGTTCTTTAGATTCTCTTGTATAGTTTCTATTTTCATGGGTAAGCAATTCAAAATGATTTGTGCATATATGTTCATACCTTACATCTATTGATCGAGGTGTAACTTCGACAATGGCATAATTCGAATGTCTATCCATTAGTATATAACTGAATGAACTACGATGCGGTACTTCCTTTAAAAATTTGATTGCTTCAGTTACATTTTTGCAATTTTCAAGTATTAGCCGACCAACCATGTAACATACAAATCCATTTGCAGGCTTTTTACGATGCATAAAATTATATGCCATAACTAAACCATACTCGTTCATACCATCCATTCTACCAGTCACTCTTGAAGTCGGTCCTATTTGAGATAATCCCCCGTCATTAGGTTGAAATAATAAGTATCTACCATCATATGTTGCAGGATGATAATCATAATTTCGGACTAAAAAATCACGACCTTTATATACTGTGCAACCACTGTCCTTTAAATCAGTAAATCGATAATGGCCAAAATTTAAAATCATTTGTTTTGTAGGTAGATTCAATACATCTTGCATACCAATTATTTCTTCCCAAATCTGTGGCGAATAGATTTGAAATATATCATAGGTTTCCTTGACATCAATATCAAAACGTGGAATTCTCTTTCGCCATTCTTTATTTCGATTTTTTAATAAAGGAGTGGTTTGTAACCAAAGAGCAGTCTTTACTCCTAAATCATAGTGAGAACCACGATGAGTCATTATATCAGAACGTACTTTTTGCATTTTATAATCTCTCCTTATATTTTTACTTCAATGTAATATAAAAGTAACTTATTATTAATTGAACTTGATTTGCGTAAATCATACAATCTAAATTAAGATAATGACATTATCTCAATAGGAGTGATCATTCTGAATATTGATAATTACAAAGTAATCACTGATAAATTAAAATCTTGGTTGCTAAGTTAATCTGTGTGTGTACCATGATTAAAGAAATCATTTAATTGTTTCATTTTAAGCATCTTTAGTTGATATATTATCATAATTTATATTCATATTTAGAATAATTACCCGTAAAAAGGTTATATATTTAATGATAAAGTTAAGTATGTTATCATTATGAAATGTAGCTATGCATATTAATTATAGAGGTGAAAACTAATGTGGAACTTTATTAAAGGGTTATTCAAATTTGTCTTTAGTTTATTAGCTATTACTACAGTAGTAGTAGGCATCGGTGTAGTTGCCTTTGCTTATATTTTTAAAAAAGACTTTGAAGATATCGAAAGAAAAACGAAAGAAATCGTTTCTGATATCGAAAACAACAATTAATTTATAATAATTTACGAATAAGCCTGTACATCATTGAGATGTGTAGGCTTATTTTTATTAGTTGATTTTACCAATTATCAGTCAAAATTAATTATTGAATTCTAAAATTAATAATTAAATGATTTCATTCAGAAAGGCTTTAGATAACACTAAGTATGTTGGTGGTTATATAAGTGTAAAATGAGAAATTCATAATAAATTCTCTTGTACTCTTTATATAAAAGAAATATCTATAATATCTAAAAATGAAACTTTATGACGTTCTCTTGAATGAGGAGCAGTACCTTCAATCTCATAATTTATTGAATCAATCCGATGTACAATGAGCTCTATAAAATTAATATATCCTTCTTCGTAATATTTGATATTGACTGGGCGTGATTGTTGTAGTGCTTCATGTAAATGTATATTTAGTTGCGAAAGTTGGTCGTCTGAAAGCACTGGTCTGCTCACTTTATTTTGATCTATCATATATTGATAAATTGTTTCAAACTGTTCTGGTAAAGTTGCGAATGGTGCCCATTTAACCATACCACGACCGGTAGGAATATTTTTATCTAGCATGTCTCGTGGTATATTACGGTAATCCATTTCATTAAATATATCTTTCATTATTCAATCACCTCAATCCTTATAGTTTCATTATACGAACATTTGTTCTGTTTTTCAATATAAAGTTTTTGGCAATATAATTGTTCGTGATGTTTTAGTATGATCGAAGTAATTTCTAATTTGATTTCGTTATCATAAGTAGTAAGTTAATAAGTAAAATGACTTTTCATTGTAAATTAAACATACTTAAAGGTAAAATTGAATCAATGATTAATGATTTTATGGAGGTTTTGGTATGACATTAGGTTATATAGGTTCTTATACTAAAAAGAGTGGTAAAGGTATATATCGCTTCAAACTAAATGACGAAACAGGAGTTATTGAAGCGTTAGAAACTGGTTATGAAATTGAAGCGTCAACTTATCTTACTCGTAATGAATCGTTTTTATATGCGATTACTAAAGAAGGTGAAGAATGTGGTGTAGCTAGTTTTAGTATTAAAGAAGATGGACAACTGGAATTAATTAATAAATGTCTAGCATCAAAACAGGGAACTGGTTGTTACATTCAAGTGTCTAGTAATGGTAAATATTTATTTGAAGCGGTTTATGGTGCAGGACTTGCAAGGATTTATAAATTAAATCCAATTACGGGAGCAATAGAGAAATTAATAGAAGAACTTGAGCATGAATTTCCAACTGGCTCACATGAAAGACAAGATTCATCACATGTTCATTTTTTAAATGAAACACCTGATCATAAGTATGTTGTAGCTACTGATTTAGGTACAGATAGAGTTGTAACATACAAATTTGGTGAGGATGGTTTAAAACAATATGCAGTTTCTCAATTCAAAAATTCAGACGGGCCTCGCCACATCGCTTTTAGTAATGATGGACGACACGCGTATATCGTTCACGAGCTATCAAATGAGGTGAGTGTTACAGAATACCAAGACGGTAAGTTCATTGAGCTAGAGAGACATTCAACTATTCCAAGTGACTTTAACGGGGAATCGAAATTAGCAGCAGTGAGACTATCACATGATGGGAAGCACTTATATATAAGTAATAGAGGGCATGATAGTATTGCTATATTTGAAGTTTTAGAAGATGGCAGATCACTGAGAAGTATTGAAATACAACCAAGTTACGATGCCTTTCCAAGAGACTTTAATATAACTGAATCAGATAACTATTTAATTTGCGCACATCAAGAAGGAGAATCAAAAGTTTCAATTTTTGAGCGTGATAACATAACTGGTAAACTTTCATTAAAAGATAAAAAAGCTATAGCAAATGAAGGTGTTTGTGTACTACTATAAGATGTCTTTGAATAATAGAAAAGTGATATAAAAAGCCCTTGAGTGGTTATGAGATAAAAAAACAAAACTCTGTATATCACTCAAGGGCAAATCATATGGAGATAACTAACACTAGTTCTTGAAGAAGGTTTTAATATATTTAAATTTACCTTTATATGGAGGGAAAAATAAACTCGATTCTAGACGTGTAGATTTAAATGTGTATGATTTCATATGACTAAATGTATCAAAAGAATACTTACCATGATATTGACCTATGCCTGAAGAACCTACACCACCGAAAGGTAAGTTAGGATTAGCTAAATGCATTAACGTATCGTTAATTGCACCGCCCCCAAATGATAATTCTTCAACCACTCTATGTGTCATGTTTTCATCTTCGCTAAAAAGATACAAACTTAGTGGTTTTGATTTACTTTGGATGATTTCAAGTACTTCATCGAAATTATCATAAGTAATAATAGGCAAAATGGGACCGAATATTTCTTCTTTCATGATTTTATTGTCATTGGTTATGTTATCCAATAAAGTAGGTTCAATATATAAATCTTCTTTAGAACTATTACCTCCAAAAACAACATTATCTTTATGAATTTGAATCAAGTCATTCAACCGATTAAAGTGTTTTTGATTAACAATCCGTCCGAAATCAGGGCTTTTTTCAATATTTTCTCCGTAAAATTCAGTAATTGTTTTTTTAAGAGCTTTTATTAAATCATTTTTAACTTTCCGCTGAACTAATATATAATCTGGAGCGACACATGTTTGACCAGCATTAGTAAATTTACCAAAACTAATACGTTCACTCGCTACTTTGATATTGGCTGTATCATCGACAATGACAGGTGATTTACCGCCAAGTTCAAGAGTAACTGGAATTAATTTTCTTGCTGCAGCTTCATAGACAATTTTTCCGACTTTTTCACTGCCAGTAAAGAACATATAATCAAATGGTAGACTTAATAACGTTTGGGTTTCTTCAATACCACCTTCAACAACAGAAACGTATGCTTCATCAAATGTATCTTCAATGATGTCCTTGATCACAATGGCAACATGAGGTGTTAACTCTGAAGGTTTAACTATAGCAGTATTTCCGGCAGCTATTGCTCCGATGAGAGGCTCGAAAACTAATTGAACCGGATAATTAAATGGTCCTATAATAAGCACCGTACCGTAAGGTTCTTTTTTAATATAACTCTTTGTAGGGAATAAGTAGAGTGGTGTATCCGTTTGTTTGGTTTTCGACCAATTTTTTAACTCTTTGCGCATTAGCTTTATGCTTTTCAAAAGCATACCAATTTCAGTTGCGTATGCTTCAACCTTACTTTTACCTAAATCTTTATATAAGGCATCTAATAATTCATTTTCATGATTTTTGATATTTTTACTTAGTAATTTAAGTTGTTGTTTTCGAAATTTAAGGTTTTTTGTTTTATGCGTATTAAAAAAAGCTTTACTATTGTTAAATTTATCTCTAATTATTGTCATAAAATTACCTCCAAATTATTTTTTTGGTAAAGAGGTTGAGATAGTCCTGAATATATTAAATGAGAACATAAAAAGATTAGTGATTATTTCTTCTTAAATATAAAAATTTTGTTTAAAAAGTTACAAAAAGGGAGTGGAATAGAATTCATATCGAATTCTTAGTCCACTCCTGAAATTTAGAACTAACAATTTAATAACACCTGATATCAATGTGTTATTAAATCAATCAACTACTGAGAAATTACTCTAGGATGAAAAAATATATCATGGGCAACAATATAGTTTTAATGCTTTTAAAGTTATTGAGTTAAAACTTCAGTGATTTGAGGAACAACTTGTTTTTTTCGTGATACAACGCCAGATAAGAAAGCCATACCATCATCTAGTTGTACTTTAAATGCTTCTCCAACTTTATCTTTTTCAGCACCAACTACAAGGATTTTAGAATCGCTGTTAATAATATCAGTAACTACAAGAACGAATAAATCGTATTTTTCATTGGCACTCATTTCTAACATAACTTTTTCAAATTCCTCTTTACGATCTAAAACTTCATCAATATCTACAGTATTGACTTGAGCAATACGTGTTACATAATCTCCCATATTGAATGATTTAGCATCCATATTGACAAGTGTTTCAGCAGATTTATCTGTAGTTGAAGCACCTGCTTTTAACATTTCTAAACCATATGCTTCTAAATCAACATTTGCAATATCTTTAAGTGCTTGAGCAGCATCTACATCTTCTTTTGTGCAGGTAGGTGATTTAAATAATAAACTATCAGAAATTATAGCTGAAATCATAAGTCCAGCGATTTCTGGTTTAATTTCAAATCCACGTTCTTTATACATTTTATATAAAATTGTTGCACTACAACCAACTGGTTCTGCTCTATAGTATAAAGGGCCAGCTGTTTCAAAGTTAGAAATTCTGTGATGATCTATCACATGTTTAATTGTAGCGTTTGAAATAGTATCTGCACTTTGTTGAAACTCGTTATGGTCGACTAAAATAACATCTTGTCCTTTTAAATCTTCGTTTAATAATTCTGGAGCTTCTACGTTAAAATAATCTAGTGCAAATTGAGTTTCCGCACTTATTTCACCTAAACGATAAGCTTTTGCTTCAGTATTACCAGTTTGTTGCTCAAAATCAGCCATAATTAAAGCTGAAGAAATAGCATCAGTATCTGGATTTTTGTGCCCGAAAATAAAAGTTTTTGTCATTTTCAATATCTCCTTATACATATATTGTTAATCATATTTTATCATGATTGTTGTTTAATCTTCTACTTTTGCACCAAGAGAATTTTTAAAATGGGAGAGTGCCCATTGATGACCATCTTGATTAAAAGATGCTACGCCTCTAATTGGGATAGTGATGTTATAACCTAAATTGTATGCTGAAACAGCGGTATGCAAAATACAAATATCCGTGCAAACACCCACAATTTCAATATCATTGATTTGTCTTTCACGTAATAAACTATCTAATGGTGTACCGTAGAATGAATCGTATCTCGTTTTATCTAAATAATGTACATTCATTTGGTCTTTAATTGAGTTGTATAATCTACCTACCTCGCCATATAACTCACGACCTGGTGTTTGATGAATATTATGATTGGGGAATAATTTACTTTCAGGATGAAATTTATCATTTTCATAATGCAAGTCCATTAGGAAAAATATTTCCTGTTGATTATTATGATAATTTTTTATACGCTGAGTAATAAAAGTTTCAATTTCTTGTCCAGGTTTGCCACATGTTAATTTACCACTATCGTCAATAAAATCAAAAGAGTAATCTACAATGATTAATGCTTTGTTACTCATTAGAACAGCCTCCCAATATGTGTTTAAAAAGCGTTAGATTGGTATATTTATATAAAGCTAAAACTTTTGTAATCGTTTAAATTAAATTGGCAGTAAAAATATACACCATAATTAAAACGAAATGTAATTATAGTATATAGACTTTACTTTAAGCACACAATCATTATTTAAAATATATGAGGAGTTATAACATGTTTATCAATGCAAAAGATTTCGGATTAAAAGGAAAAAGTAAATATAAGGATACAAGAGCGATTCAAAAAGCATTAAATTACGCAAAAAAAGGCAGACACACTGTTTATATACCTAAAGGAACTTATTATATCAGAAAAGCTTTAGTTATTTATGATTCTACAACATTGTTATTGGAAGAAGGTGCAACACTTTTAAGAAAAGGGAAAGATGCATTATTAAAAAATGGTAGACGCTTAAAGCTATATCATGGCTATAATGGAAATAGTCACATTTATATTAAAGGAGGAACTTTTGATATGAATGGAGGCGAATATCCATATAATAATACAGCCATGTGCATGGGACATGCAGAAGACATTCAAATTTTAGGTGTAACATTCAAAAATATTGTTGGAGGGCATGCACTCGACGCATGCGGAATCAATGGTTTACACATATCAGAATGTGAATTTAAAGGATTTCTTGATATTGATGGAGATCGTTCTTTTTCTGAAGCAGTACAATTGGACATACAAGTACCTGGTGCTTTTCCTAAATTTGGAACTACAGATGGAACGATTACGAAAAATGTTGTCATTGAAAAATGTTATTTTGGCTGTTCAGATCATCCTAAAATGAAAGCGTGGAATAGAGCTATTGGCTCTCATGCCAGTAGATATAACTGCTATTATGAAAACATTCATATCAATCAAAACATCTTTGATAATTTAAATGAGTATGCTTTAACTCCTCTAAAGTCAAAATACACATTTATTACAAAAAATAAATTTATAAATTGTAATGGTGGAATAAGATTTCTTGGAGTGAAGGATGGTAAAAATGCTGCCGATCCTATTACAGGACAAGTGATGGAAACTCAAGCTGGTGAGAATTTCAATGTGATAGGTAATACTTTTATTGGTAAGATGAAAAGAGATGCGATTCATATTAGAAGTTATCATCACGTCCAACATCAAAACGTTTTTATAGCGGCAAATCAATTTGAAGATGCTTCACAATCAATACATTTAGAAAATATTAATGGACTTACTTTAAATCAGGAACAAACAAAAATCAAAATCAAGAGTATTGATGTGAAAAACATCAGTAATTAAAGATTTAGAAATATATTAATCATATAGTAAAAGCATAAGAGTACAATCGTTAATAGGTAAAATGATTACTGAAGTTTCCATTGGTAGAGTAAGTTGAGTCATGTCATAATTTTTATACTTAGGGCACCTTGTTAATTTAGTTTAGTGATGTTTATTAAATTATACGAAAGTGCCTTATTTTTTTAGAGTATTTCAATGTAAAATTACATATAAGAGCAAAGTATTTTGGCGAGACTCATGAGGGAACAGGACAAGCTGAAGACTTATAGGATGAAGCTGTCTCATAAGAAAGCGAGCAAACAATACAAAGTATTGTAAATAAAGAAGCCAGTAAATGAATTTATAAAAACTCATTTACTGGCTATTTTCTAGGAATTATGTCCTGGCCTCTTATTTTATGAAATTGTAAAAAATATTGTATTCACAAGAATTTTTACAATTCATGTAAAGTTAGTTTTTCTTATTAAAAGCGCCGATAATTTTAACTTGAAAATCCAAAGTCTCTAAAATTGAAATAATTTTATTCACATCATTATTTATAGCAGTATCGGCTTGAACATAAAAATGATACATACCTAATTGAGTTTTAAGTGGTCTAGATTCAATCCACGATAAATTTATGTTGAATAAAGTAAAAGTATTTAAAACACTAGCTAAAAGTCCTGGCTTATCATACTTAGGCGTGATAAGGAAGATAGTTGTGTTTGGATGTTCAATAAAATGAGTATGATTTTTCACTACTAAAAATCTAGTTACATTATGAGGGTAATCTTGTATATGTTGATCTAAAGTATGGTAGCCATAAGTTTCCCCACTCCCAAGAGGAGCTATTGCTCCAATACCATCTTTTATCATGTTAAGGCTTTGAATAGTGCTATCTACATAATCATAGTCAAACTGTTGACGATGAATGTAGTTTATTGTTTGACTGATTGCTGGAGCAATTGAATATACTTTATGAATATCATCAAGTGAATTTGAATGATGACCGTAAAGTGAAAAATCTATATCTAGTTGAATTTCACCATGTGCGTATACATCATGATGTGCTAATGAATCAGCGACAATGTTAATAGTACCTTCAATAGAGTTTTCAATAGGGACAATTCCGACAGCCTGTTTATCTTTAGATACGGATTGAATGACTTCATGCAAGTTAGATAATGGAATGAAGTCATACTGTTCATGTGATTCAAATTGCTTAGCGGCTAGATATGAAAAAGTTCCTTTAGGTCCTAGATAATATAAATGCATTATGCCACCTCGTTTAAATTAATGGAAAGGGCACTTCATAGGTTCTTCTTTTTTATAGAAGAAATTCGTATGATGCATTGTATTATCATATCCATGATGATAGTTAGAAGTTAAAGTTGGTGAAAGTGGAGGTGCCAGCCAAGACCACTTACCAGTAACATCTCTGTTTTGTTGATGTTCATTTCGTTCAAACATTTCAAATTGCTTCGCTGCAGTTAAGTGATCAACAATAGAAACACCATCAGCTTTAAATGAATGATACACAGCATGATTTAACTCTACGAGTGCTCGATCTTTATTAAATGAATTATTTTTAAGTGTATCAAATTCAAAAGCTTCTGCAACTTTTTCTAAAAGATTATAACGATAGGTGTCTGTGAAATTACGTACAGCAATTTCGGTTACCATATACCATCCATTAAAAGGTGCTGTAGGGTAAGTAATACCACCGATTTTTAAATCCATATTTGAAATAATAGGTACCGCATACCATTTTAAACCTAATTTTGAAAGCTTGGGATAGTGTTCATGATGTATAGAAACTTCTTTTACAATATCACTTGGAAGTTCGTGTATTTTTATAGTGTCGTTAGGCAATTGATAAATCAGAGGTAAAATATCAAAATTTGAACCTTTACCTTTCCAACCTAGATGTTCAGCTAAACGAGTAACCTTTTTTCAGATGGATCGCCAACATTTTCATAACCAGCATAACGAATCAACTGATTATTATAAATTTTAGGTGTATCTTCAGGACTAAAAATTGTAATATATGGTTTGATTTTTCCACCGTTAGTAGCTTCTTTAATATGTGTATGTATAAATTTTATAAATTCTTTTTCGTCACATACATCTCGGGCATCTTTAACATTTAAAGAACCCCAAAACAGTCTACCAATACAACGATTTGAGTTTCTCCATGCCATTTTTGCACCGTAAGATAATTCTTCATAAGTATGTGTGTAACTACCAGTCAAGTTAATTTCTTGCTCAATCTCTTTCATTCTATTTTCAACTTCATTAGTATTATATTTTAATTCGCTATACATGGTCTGAATAAATGATCTTGCTTTATCTATTAGCATTTAAAACACCTCAATCGTCATTATACGTGAGCATATACTGTTTCTTGAATAATATAGGTAATTGTCATAAATTTGTCGACACTATATTAGAATTTATTAAGAAATAAATGTAAATCAAACATGCAAGTACCTACTATATATGAATTATGATAAAATAATTGTAAATATTTAAGTCGATTGGAGATGTTAAAGTGTACCAATATAACGACGATAGCTTAATGTTACACAATGATTTATATCAAATTAATATGGCTGAAAGCTACTGGAATGATGGTATCCATGAAAGAATAGCAGTGTTTGATTTGTATTTTCGAAAAATGCCATTTAATAGTGGATATGCGGTATTCAACGGATTGAAACGCGTTGTGAATTTCATCGAAAACTTTGGGTTTACAAATGAAGATATCACATATTTAAAATCGATAGGTTACGAAGAAGATTTTCTAAACTACCTAAAAGATTTGAAATTTACAGGGAATATTAAATCTATGCAAGAAGGTGAAATTTGTTTTGGTAATGAGCCATTATTAAGAGTTGAAGCACCTTTAATCCAAGCGCAACTTATTGAAACTATTTTGTTAAATATCATTAATTTCCAAACATTAATTGCAACTAAAGCCAGCCGAATTCGTCAAATAGCAACGCATGACACTTTGATGGAATTTGGTACAAGAAGAGCTCAAGAGATCGATGCTGCACTGTGGGGCGCTAGAGCAGCCTTTATTGGAGGGTTTGATTCTACAAGTAATGTTAGAGCAGGAAAACTTTTTAATATACCTGTATCTGGCACACATGCACACGCACTAGTACAAACATATGGTGATGAGTATATAGCATTCAAAAAGTATGCTGAGCGACATAAAAATTGTGTGTTCTTAGTTGATACTTTCCATACTTTAAAATCAGGAGTACCAACCGCAATTAAGGTTGCAAAAGAGTTAGGAGATACTATTAATTTTATAGGTATCAGATTAGATTCTGGTGATATTGCGTACCTATCTAAAGAAGCTCGTAGAATGTTAGATGAGGCTGGTTTTACAGAAGCTAAAATTATCGCATCAAATGATTTGGATGAGCAGACTATTACAAGTTTAAAAGCACAAGGCGCTAAAGTTGACGGATGGGGAGTAGGTACAAAACTGATTACAGGATATGATCAACCAGCCTTAGGCGCAGTTTATAAATTGGTTTCTATTGAAACAGATGATGGCACAATGAGTGATCGCATTAAATTATCAAATAATGCTGAGAAAGTTACTACACCAGGCAAAAAAAATGTTTATCGTATTATTAATAATAAAACAGGCAAGGCTGAGGGCGACTATATTACGCTAGAAGGTGAAAATCCTAATGACGAATCTCCATTGAAAATGTTCCATCCTGTTCACACTTACAAAATGAAGTTTATTAAATCATTTAAAGCGGTTAATCTACATCAATCTATATTTGAAAATGGCAAACTTGTATACCATCTTCCAGATGAATATGAAGCTCAGGACTATCTTAAAAATAATTTAAGTATTTTATGGGAAGAAAATAAACGATATCTTAACCCGCAAGATTATCCAGTAGATTTAAGCACTAAATGTTGGGAAAATAAGCATAAGCGTATTTTTGAAGTTGCTGAACACGTTAAAGAGATGGAGGATGAAAATGAGTAGATTGCAAGATGTTGTGGTTAATGAAATGAAAGTAAAAAAACAAATTGACAGTGTAGAGGAAATCCAGGAAATTAAGCAATTTATTAAAGCGTATGTAAAATCACATTCATTTATACAAACTCTTGTTCTTGGAATATCAGGTGGTCAAGACTCTACTCTAACAGGTAAGTTAGCACAATTAGCAGTAAATGAATTGAAAGAAGAGGGACGTAACTGTAAATTTATAGCAGTGAAATTACCTTATGGTGTGCAACAAGACGCTCATGAAGTAGAAGATGCACTTGAGTTTATTAATCCTGACACAACATATACAGTTAATATTAAACCAGCAGTTGATCAGAGTGTTCAATCACTTAGTGAAGCAGGCATCAAACTTACTGATTTTCAAAAGGGTAATGAAAAAGCACGTGAACGAATGAAAGTTCAATTTTCAATTGCTTCTAATACTCAAGGTATAGTTTTAGGAACTGATCACTCTGCCGAAAATATTACAGGATTTTACACTAAATATGGAGATGGTGCTGCGGATATTGCGCCTATCTTTGGGTTAAATAAAAGACAAGGTAAACAATTACTAGCTTATCTAGGAGCACCTAAACACCTTTATGAAAAAGTGCCAACAGCTGATTTAGAAGATGATAAACCTCAGTTACCAGACGAGGAAGCACTAGGCGTATCTTATCATGATATTGATGATTATTTAGAAGGTAAAGAAATTCCTGGAACTGCTCGTGAAACAATCGAAAAACATTATGTTAGAAATGCACATAAGCGTGAACTTGCTTATACACGATATTCTTGGCCTAAATATAACAAATGAAAATTTATAAGTGACAAAATGATTGGCGACTGATAAAATAATCTGGATTTAAAAGTAAGAAAAGAGGAATAATATGTCAGCAATTGCTCAAAATCCATGGTTAATGGTCTTAGCAATTTTTATAATTAATGTATGTTATGTCACATTTTTAACAATGAGAACGATATTGACTTTGAAAGGTTATCGTTATGTTGCAGCAGTAGTTAGTTTTATGGAAGTCTTAGTTTATGTTGTTGGTTTAGGGTTAGTAATGTCTAGCCTAGACCAAATCCAAAATATTTTTGCTTATGCATTAGGATTCTCAGTCGGTATTATAGTAGGAATGAAAATCGAGGAAAAACTTGCGTTGGGTTATACAGTTGTCAATGTTACTTCATCGGAATATGAGTTAGATTTACCAAATGAATTAAGAAATTTAGGGTATGGTGTAACCCACTACGAAGCATTTGGTAGAGATGGAAGTCGAATGGTAATGCAAATATTAACACCAAGAAAATATGAATTAAAGTTAATGGATACTGTCAAAAACTTAGATCCCAAGGCATTTATTATAGCGTATGAACCAAGAAATATTCACGGAGGATTCTGGGTTAAGGGTGTACGTAAACGTAAACTGAAAGCTTATGAACCAGAACAACTGGAAGTTGTAGTAGATCACGAAGAAATAGTAGGTGGTAGCTCAAATGAGCAAAAAGTTTAGAGTTGAAGATAAAGAAACAATTGCAGATTGTCTCGACAGAATGAAAAAAGAAGGGTTTATGCCAATACGTCGTATTGAGAAACCAGTTTATAAAGAGAACAAAGATGGCAGTATAGAGATTTTAAAACAGGATATTATATTTGTAGGTGCTTTAATCCAATAAATATGATTAACTATAGAATGTTAAAGCCTAGGACACTCACTATTGTCCTAGGTATTTTTATGCATTGATTACTGATAATAATGTTAATGCCGGTCTTATATCAATTGCTTTTAGACACTTGGTAATTCAACTGAAATGAGTTACTCTAGAAATTTTACAGGCGAAACGAATTGGAAATTTTATACTAAAAATTAAATAAAGCATTATCTTACATCTAACTATAGTTTTTACCAGATTGTGTTTCTAGATTGATTCAAATAAAATAGTAATAACTAGATAAACACTTATACATTTTAATCAAGTTCTGTTAAACTATAGATGAAAGCTTAGAAACGAACTTTTCTTATAAAAAATGTGATAATGTACAGTTTTTGTAGGAGCTATAATACATACGATAGGAGTTTACAAAGAATGATAGAACGTTATTCAAGAGATGAAATGTCTAGTATTTGGACGGATCAAAATCGCTATGAAGCATGGTTAGAAGTAGAGATTCTAGCGTGTGAAGCATGGAGTGAGTTAGGTTATATTCCTAAAGAAGATGTAAAAAAAATTCGTGAAAATGCCAAAGTAAATGTTGAACGCGCTAAAGAAATTGAACAAGAAACACGACACGATGTAGTTGCATTTACACGCCAAGTTTCTGAAACTTTAGGTGATGAACGTAAGTGGGTACATTATGGATTAACTTCCACTGATGTAGTTGACACTGCCTTAAGTTATGTAATTAAACAGGCAAACGAAATCCTTGAAAAAGATTTAGAAAGATTTATAGATGTATTAGCTGCCAAAGCTAAAAAATATCAATATACATTGATGATGGGGCGTACACATGGAGTTCATGCTGAGCCTACAACTTTTGGCGTAAAAATGGCTCTTTGGTATACTGAAATGAAACGTAATCTTAAGCGTTTTAAAGAAGTGCGTAAAGAAATAGAAGTAGGGAAAATGAGTGGAGCAGTAGGAACATTTGCCAATATTCCACCCGAAATTGAGGCTTACGTATGTGAACATTTAGGAATAGACACTGCAGCTGTTTCTACTCAAACATTACAAAGAGATCGTCATGCTTATTACATTGCTACATTAGCACTAATTGCTACATCAATGGAAAAATTTGCAGTAGAAATTCGTAATTTACAAAAAACTGAAACTAGAGAAGTCGAAGAGGCATTTGCAAAAGGACAAAAAGGATCATCAGCAATGCCACATAAAAGAAATCCAATCGGTTCTGAAAATATTACAGGTATATCTCGTGTGATTCGAGGATATATTACTACTGCATACGAGAATATACCTTTATGGCATGAAAGAGATATCTCTCATTCTTCTGCAGAACGTATCATGTTACCAGATGTTACAATTGCTCTAGATTATGCACTTAATCGATTTACGAATATTGTTGATCGACTAACAGTTTATGAAGATAATATGAGAAATAATATTGATAAAACGTATGGTTTAATCTTCTCACAACGCGTACTACTAGCATTAATTAATAAAGGCATGGTACGTGAAGAAGCTTATGATAAAGTTCAACCTAAAGCAATGGAATCTTGGGAAACAAAAACACCATTTAGAGAGCTAATTGAACAAGATTCATCTATAACTGACGTTCTATCAAGTGAAGAATTAGATGATTGCTTCGATCCTAAGCATCATCTTAATCAGGTCGACACTATATTCGCGCGTGCTGGTTTATCTTAATTAAATCAAATTTAATACAAGACAAATGATTCTAATTTCCTATACATTTTTCATGAAACTACTACACTTTAACGAATTAGTAAGTTAAAATAATGAGAGAATATTTGTATAGGGGTTGTTCGAGATGCAAATTGAAAAATTAAGAGGTCAGTCATTAGATGAATTATTTGATGCGATCTTAGCACTAGAAAACAGAGAAGAATGTTATCAGTTTTTCGATGATTTATGTACTGTAAATGAAATACAGTCATTATCTCAGAGACTTCAAGTTGCTAAAATGATTAAGCAAGGTTATACTTATGCAACTATTGAAGAAGAGTCTGGTGCATCGACTGCAACGATTTCTAGAGTAAAGCGTTCGTTACAATGGGGTAATGATGCTTATACAATGATTTTGGATAGACTAAATATTGAAACAAAGGCATAAGAATGCATATACTTTCGTATGATTTCAGTGTTTCATTTAATACATTAATAGCTTTGAAAGATTTATTGAAATCTTTCGAAGCTATTTTTTAATGAAGATAAATTTTTAAAGATAATTAATTTAAGCATTCTATCTGATTTATTATAACGAATTTACACAGTATCTAGTTATTGAATTTAGTAGCAGTATAGTCATTTTTGCTTAAAGCATATGTTAAATTACATATGACTTAAAATCATATAGGATTAACTTATTTAGTCTTTAGAACTTAAAACTTAAAAATGCTATAATTTAGGGTATGTTAAATAAAGGAGTTTCATAAAATGTACGACATAACCAAGTGGAAACATATGTTTAAATTAGATCCGGCTAAATCAATTTCGGATGAAAATTTAGAGGCACTGTGTATGTCTAACACTGATGCAATAATTATTGGTGGGACAGATGATGTAACAGAAGATAATGTTATTCATTTAATGAGTAGAGTAAGACGTTATCCGTTACCACTTGTCTTAGAAGTTTCGAATGTAGAAAGTGTGATGCCTGGTTTTGATTTCTATTTTATTCCAACAGTCATGAATAGTAAGGATACAAAATATCATAACGAAATTTTACTAGAAGCCCTTAAAAAATATGGACATGTGATTAATTTTGATGAAGTTTTTTTCGAGGGATATGTCGTTCTAAACGCAAATAGTAAAGTTGCAAAAATTACCAAAGCTTATACTCAATTAGGTATAGAAGATGTCGAAGCATATGCACAAATGGCAGAAGAATTATATCGATTTCCAATCATGTACGTAGAATATAGTGGCACATATGGAGATGTTGATAAGGTTAAAGCGATTGCAAATATGCTTCAACATACTCAATTATTTTATGGCGGTGGTATAACAAACATTGACAAAGCTAACGAAATGTCTAACATTGCGGATACCATTGTTGTCGGCGATATTATATATAACGACATTAAAAAAGCATTAAAAACTGTAAAGATAAAGGAGTCTAATAAATGAATGCGCTAGTAAAAAATATGAATTCAGAGCAAAGTGAAGCGGTTAGAACAACAGAAGGACCATTGCTTATTATGGCAGGTGCTGGATCAGGAAAGACACGTGTGTTAACACATCGCATTGCGTATTTATTAGATGAAAAAGATGTATCACCTTATAATATTTTAGCTATTACGTTTACAAATAAAGCAGCTAAAGAAATGAAGGCGCGTGTCGAACATCTTGTGGGAGAAGAAGCACAAGTAATTTGGATGTCCACTTTTCACTCTATGTGTGTAAGAATTCTGAGAAGAGATGCTGATCGTATTGGCATTGAAAGAAATTTCACTATCATTGATCCTACCGATCAAAAATCAGTGATTAAAGATGTATTGAAAAGTGAAAATATAGACAGTAAACGATTTGAGCCACGTATGTTTATTGGTGCAATTAGCAATTTGAAAAATGAATTAAAAACACCTGAGGATGCTCAAAAAGAGGCGAATGATTTTCACTCTCAAATGGTTGCAACGGTTTACAAAGGTTATCAAAGACAGTTATCACGTAATGAAGCACTCGACTTTGATGATTTAATTATGACAACTATTAATTTATTTGAACGTGTACCCGAAACTCTAGAATACTATCAAAATAAATTTCAATATATACATGTAGATGAGTATCAAGATACCAATAAAGCACAATATACCTTAGTAAAACTATTAGCAAACAAATTTAAAAATTTATGTGTTGTTGGTGATTCTGACCAATCTATTTATGGTTGGAGAGGAGCTGATATACAAAATATTTTATCTTTTGAAGAGGACTATCCTGAGGCAAAGACAATTTTCCTCGAACAGAACTATCGTTCAACTAAGAATATTTTAAATGCTGCAAATGAAGTTATAAAACATAATTCTGAACGTAAACCTAAAGGTCTATGGACTGCAAATTCTGGAGGAGACAAAATTCAGTATTATGAAGCTATGACTGAAAGAGATGAAGCAGAATACGTTGTTAAAGAAATAATGAAGCATCAACGCAGTGGTAAAAAATATAGTGAAATGGCTATATTATATAGAACAAATGCCCAATCACGTGTACTTGAGGAAACATTTATGAAATCAAATATTCCTTATACAATGGTTGGAGGTCAAAAGTTCTATGACCGTAAAGAAATTAAAGATTTACTTAGTTATTTAAGAGTTATTGCTAATAGCAATGATGATATTAGTTTGCAACGTATTATTAACGTCCCTAAACGTGGTATTGGACCTTCATCTGTTGAAAAAATCCAAACCTATGCACTTCAAAATAATATAAGTATGTTTGACGCATTGGCTGAGGTAGATTTTATAGGTCTCTCTAAAAAGGTAACTCAAGAATGTATCAGTTTTTATGAAATGATTCAAAATTTAATCAAAGAACAAGAATTTCTCGAAATTAGTGAAATCGTAGATGAAGTACTACAAAAATCAGGCTATAGAGACATGCTTGATCGAGAACAAAGTATTGAATCACGAAGTCGATTAGAAAACTTAGATGAATTTATGTCTGTACCTAAAGATTATGAGGAAAATACTCCTTTAGAGGAACAATCACTTATTAATTTTCTAACAGATTTATCATTAGTTGCTGATATTGACGAAGCAGATACACAGAATGGTGTAACATTGATGACAATGCATTCAGCAAAAGGTCTTGAATTTCCTATAGTTTTTATTATGGGAATGGAAGAGTCGTTGTTCCCACATATCAGAGCAATAAAAAGTGAAGATGATCATGAAATGGAAGAGGAACGTCGTATTTGTTATGTAGCAATTACACGAGCAGAAGAGTTGCTTTATATCACAAATGCAACGACCAGAATGTTGTTTGGTCGTTCTCAATCCAATATGCCATCTCGATTTTTAAAAGAAATCCCAGAAGACCTACTTGATAGTCATACCGGTCAAAAAAGACAAACTATATCTCCAAAATCTCAACCTAAAAGAGGTTTTAGTAAGCGTACTACGTCAACTAAAAAACAAGTTTCATCATCTGATTGGAAAGTAGGAGATAAAGTTATGCATAAAGCATGGGGTGAAGGGATGGTTAGTAACGTGAATGAAAAAAATGGATCTGTAGAGTTGGATATTATATTTAAATCAGAAGGCCCAAAACGATTATTAGCTCAGTTCGCACCAATAACAAAGAAGGAGGACTCATAGGGGATGCAAGATGTTAAAAAGCGTGTGGAAAAATTACATGACTTATTGAATCAATATAGTTATGAATATTATGTACAAGATAACCCCTCAGTGCCTGACAGTGAGTATGATAAGTTATTACATGAGCTGATTGAAATTGAAGAAAAATATCCAGAATTCAAATCGACAGACTCTCCAACAGTGCGTGTGGGTGGCGAAGCTCAGTCTTCTTTTGAAAAAGTAAATCACGACACGCCTATGTTAAGTTTAGGTAATGCGTTTAATGAAGAAGATTTAAGAAAATTTGATCAACGTATTCGTGATAGTATTGGTAAGGTCGAATACATGTGTGAACTTAAAATAGATGGTTTGGCTGTTTCGCTCAAATATGAAAATGGTCGTTTTGTTCAAGGACTTACACGTGGTGACGGTACGACAGGTGAGGATATAACTGAAAATCTAAGAACTATACATGCTATACCACTAAAAATTAAAGAACCTCTCAATTTTGAGGTCCGTGGGGAAGCTTATATGCCACGTCGTTCATTCATTCATTTGAATAATGAAAAAGAACAAAATGGTGAACAACCTTTTGCAAATCCACGAAACGCTGCTGCAGGCTCTTTAAGACAACTTGACTCTAAACTAGCTGCGAAAAGAAAGTTAAGCGTCTTCTTATATAGTGTGAATGACCTAACCGAGTTTAATGCAACAACGCAAAGTGAAGCGCTAGAGGAATTGGACCAATTAGGTTTTAAAACTAACCAAGAACGTGAACGAGTATCAGATATTGAAGGCGTACTTAATTATATAGAGAAATGGACAAGCAAAAGAGGCTCTTTATCATACGATATTGATGGTATTGTTATAAAAGTTAACGATTTATCTCAACAAGAGGAAATGGGTTATACGCAAAAATCTCCAAGATGGGCGATTGCTTATAAATTTCCAGCTGAAGAAGTTATTACAAAATTATTGGATATTGAGCTAAGTATTGGGCGTACGGGTGTTGTGACACCAACTGCAATTCTAGAACCTGTAAAAGTAGCTGGCACTACAGTTTCAAGAGCCTCACTTCATAATGAAGATTTAATACATGAAAGAGATATACGTATCGGAGATAGTGTTGTTATTAAAAAAGCCGGGGACATCATCCCTGAAGTTGTAAAAAGTATTTTAGATAGACGACCTAACGAATCGGAAATTTATCATATGCCAACACATTGTCCTAGTTGTGGACATGAATTAGTTCGTATTGAAGGAGAAGTTGCTTTACGTTGTATTAATCCAAAATGTCAGGCACAGCTTATTGAAGGACTTATACATTTCGTTTCAAGACAAGCGATGAATATAGATGGCTTAGGTACTAAAATTATTCATCAGCTATACGAAAATCAGTTAATCAAAGATGTCGCAGATATTTTCTATTTGAAAGAAGAAGATTTATTACCATTAGAGAGAATGGGAAAGAAGAAAGTTGATAATCTTTTATTAGCAATAGAAAAATCTAAAGAACAGTCATTAGAACATTTATTATTTGGACTTGGTATTAGACATTTAGGTGTAAAAGCTAGTCAAGTACTTGCTGAGCGATATGAAACGATGGATCAACTTTTTAAAGTAACTGAAAGTGAATTAATTGAAATTCAAGATATTGGAGATAAACTTGCACAATCTGTTGTAACATATCTCGAAAATAGTGATATTCGTTCATTAATTGAAAAATTAAGTAATAAAAATGTTAATATGTCTTATAAAGGAATTAAAACAACTGAAATTGAAGGTCATCCTGATTTTAGTGGGAAAACAATTGTATTAACAGGGAAACTCGAGCAAATGACGAGAAATGAAGCATCTGAATGGTTGAAAATGCAAGGTGCTAAAGTTACAAACAGCGTGACTAAAAGTACTGATATTGTCATAGCTGGAGCAGATGCAGGGTCTAAATTAGCCAAAGCTGAGAAGTATGGTACTGAAATTTGGACTGAAGCAGCATTTATTGAAAAACAAAATGGAATCTAATAATTAGAGGAGTACGTGAATGAAGCGAACAATATTTTTACTCATGTCGATACTGTTATTATTAACGGCTTGCGGAGATGGACATAAACAAACTTCATCAGATAAAGAACAAAGTGAACATAAGGATAACCATAATAAAAATCAAGTGAAACAAATAGCGACTGATAAAAAAGTTCAAGGTGATAACTATAGGACTATATTACCCTTCAAAGAAAGCCAGGCTCGTGGATTATTACAAGATAATATGGCAAATGGTTATAATGGAGAAGATTTTGAAAGTGGTTTACTAGAATTAAGTAAAGAAATCTTTCCAACAAATAAGTATTTATATCAAGATGGACAATTTTTAGATAAAAAAACGATTAATGCATACTTAGATCCGAAGTATACGAAAAAAGAAATTGACAAGATGAGCGAAAAAGAAAAGAAAAGCAAAAATGCTAATGAGAATCTTGGACTCAATCCATCTCACAATGGTGAAACAGATGAAGAGAAAATAGCCGAAAATTCTCCAGCCTATCTTTCAAATATACTCGAGCAGGATTTTTATGGAAATAGTGATTCTAAAGGTAAAAATATAAAAGGGATGACAATTGGTTTAGCCATGAATAGTGTTTATTATTACAAAAAAGAGAAAGATGGCGAAACATTTAGTAAAGATTTATCTGATAAAGAGATTGAAAAGCAAGGTAAACAGATGGCTAGTGAAATGCTCTCTCGTTTACGTGAGAATAGTGATTTGAAAGATATTCCTATTCATTTTGCTATCTATAAACAATCAAGTCAAGATTCCATTACACCAGGTGAATTTATAGTTGGTACTACGGTTGAAGAGGGTAAAACTAAAATTAATTCATGGGATAATATTAATGAAAAAGCAGCCTTAATTCCTTCGTCAACTGCAGCTGATTATGATGAAACGCTGAATAATAACTTTAAACAGTTTAATGATAATTTGCAATCGTATTTTTCAAACTTCACCCAAGCAGTTGGTAAGGTTAAATTCGTAAATAAAAAAGCTAAACAACTTACAGTTGATTTGCCTATAGATTATTACGGACAGGCAGAAACGATAGGTATTACACAATATGTTACAGAGCAAGCCGAAAAATATTTTGATAAACTAGATGAGTATGAAATTAGAATCAAAGATGGAAATACTCCACGTGCTCTCATTAGTAAAACTAAAGACGATAAGGAACCACAAGTTCATATCTATCATAATTAGTTACAGATGATGTATGACACCCGTTTCATTGTATAGAAAAGAATAGGATAGAATTCGAATTAAGTTTAATGGTCAATCCATTACCAAAGGAATATAATTGCAATTTGATGTTATTGATGATTTTGACTCATTTTTCAAGCCGTCAATAAATTTAAATAAAAAAATTAGCTATGAAGAAATTTATATTGATAGATTTCTTCATAGCTATTTTCTTAGGTGAATAAAATAAATTGATACTGTATATTAGAGAAATATTTAAATTATAGTTATAATTGTTATTTTATTAATCATTATTATAATGTTGATATAGTCTGATAATTGTACATTTATTCTTTAACGATGCGTTTAACTTTATTAAGATTTTCAATAACATAATCATCAGGCTTTTTTGTTAATTTACTTACGATGTACGTAATCAATACACTAACTATGAAACCTGGAATGATTTCATACATACCAAAGAATGCATTGATTGTAGCCAAGGGTTTTATCCAAGAAATCCAAACAATAACAACTACAGCACCAGCTACCATTCCGCTAATAGCTCCTGCACGTGTTAAATCTTTCCAATATAAAGAGTAGAGTACTAAAGGACTAAATGCAGCTCCAAAACCAGCCCAAGCATTACCAACTAAATTTAGTATTGTATCATTTGGATGCCAAGCAATCGTAATAGCAACTATCGCAACAAGTAAAACTGATAAGCGTCCAATCAAAACAAACTCTTTTTGGTGTGATGATGCTTTATCTGAACCTCTGATTAGTTTATAGAAATCTTCAGTTAAAGAACTTGATGTTACTAGTAATTGTGAAGAGATAGTACTCATTATTGCAGCAAGGATGGCTGCTAATAAAAATCCACCTACAAGCGGATGAAATAATATTTGACTCATCACAATAAATAGTGTTTCAGGATCTTCTAATTTAATATGTCTTTCAGATATAAATGAAATTCCTGTTAATCCCACACCAATCGCTCCTAATAGACCGACTGCCATCCAACTTATTCCCAGACGTCTGGCTTTTGGTAGTAATTTATGTGATTTGATAGACATAAATCTTACTATAATATGTGGTTGACCAAAATATCCGAGTCCCCATGAGAATAATGAAACAATGCCTAAAACGGTGGTTCCTCTAAATAAATCTAAGTTTGTAGGTTTCATTTGAGCAATATCATGAAATGTATCCCAACCGTTGAGTTTAAGCAATGCAACGATAGGTACCATTACCATAGCAATAAGCATAATCACACCTTGAAAAAAATCAGTAATTGATACAGCTAAATAGCCACCAAAGAAAGTGTAAAAAATAACTATAATAGCCACTATCAAAAGTCCTGCATGATAGTTTAATCCAAATGCACTTTCAAAGAGTTTTCCGCCAGAAACGAAACCTGAATGCGTATATAGAGTGAAAAATACGACAATAATCAATCCTGAAATAATTTTAATAATATTTTTCTTATCATCTAGTCTATTTTTAAAAAAGTCTGGGAGTGTAATAGCATCTCCCGCAATCTCAGTAAAAACACGTAGTCTTGGAGCAACAACAAAATAATTAATGTATGCACCTAAGGTTAATCCAATGGTTATCCAAATGGCGGATAAACCTGTACTGTATACTGAACCTGGAAGTCCCATAATCATCCATCCAGACATATCAGAGGCACCAGCTGATAAAGCTGTGATATATGGTCCGATACTACGTCCTCCCAACATAAATTCACTTAAGTTTCCAGTAGCTTGTCGATAACCATAGAAGCCAATAATTAGAAGGATTATGAAATAGACAATAATCATAACGTAAGTCTGCCAATTTGCATCAATTTGATTACTGAGAGCTGTACCTAATGTAAACATAATTAACACTCCCTTTATTAAATAATGATATAAGATACATGTAACATTATACAATGTAACTAAATGTTCAGAAAAGTAAAAAAATTAATAGTAGTATAAAAAGTCTTTGATAAAAGGTTTTTAACTCTAGATGTGTCTTATAATTAATTAATATCTATTGCATAAATATGTATAAAATTATTGTTAGAATTAAACTTTAATTCATCTATCATTTTAAAACATAGAGATGATAATTAAGGGAATTCTTATGTAAAAGTTCATTAAACACCTTAATATCAAGTGTTTATTTTGAGTAACTTATTCATAAATATTTAGATTTTTGGTTCGAAATTTGATACAATTTGGTGATGAATGAGTATTAAGGAGGCTTTTATTTAATGACTAAAGTAACACGTGAAGAAGTTGAACATATTGCTAATTTAGCTAGACTTCAAATTTCTCCTGAAGAAACAGAAGAAATGGCTAATACTTTAGAAAGTATTTTAGATTTTGCGAAACAAAATGATAGTGCCGATACAGAAGGTATTGAGCCAACTTATCACGTATTAGATTTACAAAACGTATTACGTGACGATAAAGCAATCGAGGGCATTCCTCAAGAATTAGCATTGAAAAATGCGAAAGAAACAGAAGATGGTCAATTTAAAGTGCCATCCATCATGAATGGGGAGGACGCTTAAGATGAGTATTCGTTTTGAAACTATCGAAAAATTAACTGAATTAATCAAAAATAAAGAAATTAAACCTTCTGATGTAGTAAAAGATATATACGCAGCTATTGAAGAAACTGATCCAACAATCAAGTCATTCTTAGCTTTAGATAAAGAAAATGCAATAAAAAAAGCCGAAGAATTAGATGAATTACAAGCTAAAGATCAAATGGATGGTAAACTATTTGGAATTCCTATGGGAATCAAAGATAATATCATCACAAAAGATGTAGAAACTACATGTGCAAGTAAAATGTTAGAGGGATTTGTACCTATTTATGAATCAACTGTAATGAACAAACTACATGATGAAAACGCGGTTTTAATTGGTAAATTAAACATGGATGAGTTTGCAATGGGTGGCTCTACAGAGACTTCATATTTTAAGAAAACATTAAATCCTTTCGATCACACAGCAGTACCAGGAGGATCTTCAGGTGGTTCTGCAGCAGCGGTTGCAGCAGGTTTAGTTCCTTTTAGTTTAGGGTCAGACACTGGTGGTTCTATTAGACAACCTGCATCTTATTGTGGTGTTGTTGGTATGAAACCAACTTATGGCCGTGTATCACGTTTCGGTTTAGTTGCATTTGCTTCTTCTTTAGATCAAATTGGACCAATCACGCGTAATGTTAAAGATAACGCATTAGTACTTGAGGCAATTTCCGGTGTAGATGCGAATGATTCTACAAGCGCACCTGTTGATGATGTAGATTTTACTTCTGATATTGGTAAAGATATTAAAGGTCTTAAAATTGCATTACCTAAAGAATATTTAGGTGAGGGTGTAAGTGAAGAAGTTAAGACTTCTGTAAAAGAAGCGGTTGAAACGTTAAAATCACTTGGTGCTGAAGTTGACGAAGTCTCATTACCAAATACAAAATATGGTATTCCATCATATTATGTTATTGCGTCATCAGAAGCATCAGCAAATTTAGCGCGATTTGATGGTATTAGATATGGATATCATTCTAAAGAAGCACAATCGTTAGAAGAATTATATAAAATGTCTAGATCGGAAGGCTTTGGTGAAGAAGTCAAAAGACGTATCTTCTTAGGTACTTTTGCTTTAAGCTCAGGTTATTACGATGCATACTATAAAAAATCTCAAAAAGTTAGAACGTTAATTAAAAATGATTTTGACAAAGTATTTGAATCTTATGATGTTGTGGTTGGACCGACAGCACCTACAACAGCATTTAATATTGGCGAAGAAATTGATGATCCTTTAACAATGTATGCGAATGACTTATTAACTACACCAGTTAATCTTGCCGGTTTACCTGGTATTTCAGTTCCTTGTGGACAATCAAACGGACGCCCAATTGGTTTACAATTAATTGGTAAACCTTTTGACGAAAAAACGTTATATCGTGTCGCTTATCAATTTGAAACACAATACAACTTACATGACGCATACGAAAATTTATAAGGAGTGGAAATCATGCATTTTGAAACAGTAATCGGACTTGAAGTTCATGTTGAGTTAAAAACGGACTCAAAAATGTTCTCTCCATCACCCGCACATTTTGGAGCTGAACCAAATTCAAATACAAATGTTATCGACTTAGCTTATCCAGGTGTATTACCAGTAGTTAATAGACGTGCAGTAGATTGGGCAATGAGAGCTTCAATGGCATTAAATATGGATATTGCTACAAATTCAAAATTTGATCGTAAAAACTATTTCTATCCAGATAATCCAAAAGCATATCAAATTTCTCAGTTTGATCAACCTATTGGAGAAAATGGCTATATTGATATTGAAGTTGATGGAGAAACAAAACGTATCGGTATTACACGTCTTCATATGGAAGAAGATGCAGGTAAATCAACACATAAAGATGGTTATTCTCTAGTAGACTTAAACCGTCAAGGTACGCCATTAATTGAAATTGTATCTGAACCCGATATTCGTTCACCTAAAGAAGCATATGCTTATCTAGAAAAACTACGTTCAATCATTCAATATACAGGTGTATCTGATTGTAAAATGGAAGAGGGATCCCTACGTTGTGATGCTAATATTTCACTTCGTCCATATGGTCAAAAGGAATTTGGTACAAAAACTGAATTGAAAAACCTTAACTCATTTAACTACGTTAAAAAAGGTTTAGAATATGAAGAGAAACGTCAAGAAGAAGAATTATTAAATGGTGGAGAGATTGGTCAAGAAACACGTCGATTTGATGAATCTACTGGTAAAACAATTTTAATGCGTGTGAAAGAAGGTTCAGATGATTATAGATATTTCCCTGAACCAGATATTGTACCATTATATGTAGATGAAGATTGGAAAGCACGTGTAAGAGAAACAATTCCAGAATTGCCAGATGAACGTAAAGCTAAATACGTAAATGATCTTGGACTACCAGAATATGATGCGCATGTATTAACATTAACTAAAGAAATGTCTGATTTCTTTGAAGGCGCAATTGACCATGGTGCAGATGTTAAACTTACTTCCAACTGGTTAATGGGAGGTGTTAACGAGTATCTTAATAAAAATCAAGTTGAATTAAAAGATACGCAACTAACACCTGAAAATTTAGCTGGTATGATTAAATTAATAGAAGACGGAACAATGAGTAGTAAAATCGCTAAAAAAGTTTTTCCAGAACTAGCAGAAAATGGTGGAGATGCTAAACAAATTATGGAAGATAAAGGTTTAGTACAAATTTCTGATGAAGCAACACTACTTAAATTTGTAACAGATGCATTAGATAATAATCCACAATCAATAGAAGATTATAAAAATGGTAAAGGTAAAGCTATGGGATTCTTAGTGGGCCAAATTATGAAAGCTTCTAAAGGTCAAGCTAACCCACAAAAAGTTAACAGCCTATTAAAACAAGAATTAGATAACCGTTAATTCGAAAATTATAATACTTTAAGCTTCTAACAAAGGATATGAACTTTGTTAGAAGCTTTTATTACTTTTGAAAAGTTTAAGTATTAAGTTTCTTAATGTTTAAAATTACATATATTTTATCTTTGTAGTACCGATTAGTTTAGAGAAATCGGAAATAAATACTTTTAACTGATGTATAAATCATATAATATAAGTAATGAGTATATGAATTTGAGGGATTAACTATGAGAAAACGTGCAAGAATTATATATAATCCAACATCAGGAAAAGAACTTTTTAAACGTGTATTACCAGATGCACTGATTAAACTTGAGAAGGCAGGTTATGAAACGAGTGCATATGCAACTGAAAAAATTGGTGATGCTACTTTTGAAGCTGAAAGAGCACTAGAAAGTGAATATGATTTACTCATTGCAGCTGGAGGTGACGGTACGTTAAATGAGGTGGTCAACGGAATCGCCGAACAACCCAATCGGCCTAAATTAGGTGTAATACCAATGGGCACCGTTAATGACTTTGGAAGAGCACTTCATTTACCAAGCGATATAATGGGGGCGATTGATGTAATCATTGATGGTCACACAACTAAGGTAGATATTGGAAAGATGAATAATCGTTATTTCATTAACCTAGCTGCAGGGGGGAAACTAACACAAGTATCTTATGAAACACCAAGTAAGTTGAAATCAATTGTAGGACCGTTCGCGTATTACATTAAAGGATTCGAAATGTTACCTCAAATGAAAGCAGTAGATGTACGTATCGAATATGATGATAACATCTTCCAAGGAGAAGCTTTACTATTCCTTTTAGGTTTAACGAATTCAATGGCTGGCTTTGAAAAATTAGTTCCAGATGCGAAGCTTGACGACGGTTATTTCACGTTAATTATTGTAGAAAAAGCAAATCTTGCTGAATTGGGTCATATTATGACACTAGCGTCTCGAGGTGAGCATACAAAACATCCTAAAGTCATTTATGCTAAAGCGAAGTCTATTAATATTTCATCATTTACTGATATGCAACTTAATGTTGATGGTGAATACGGTGGGAAATTACCTGCAAATTTCCTTAATTTAGAACAGCACATAGAAATTTTTACACCTAAAGATGTATTTAACGAAGAACTATTAGAAAATGATACGATAACTGATATTACGCGTGATAAGCAATAAAATTATTACGACATCAAATTTAAGGTTAGGAATGCCACACATTATATTCCTAACCTTTTTGTATGTGGGAGGGAAAAAATTGGAAACAATTAAGAAAAACGAAGTTAAAACGGGAAAGGTTATTGATTTAACTCATGAGGGACACGGAGTTGTTAAAGTTGATCGATATCCAATTTTTATTCCTAATGCTTTAATTGATGAAGAAATTAAATTTAAATTAATTAAAGTGAAAAAGAATTTTGCTATAGGAAAATTGATAGAGGTCATAAGTGAAAGTGATGATAGAGTGACACCACCTTGTATTTATTATGCAAAGTGTGGTGGTTGTCAATTACAACATATGACATATAGAGCACAATTGGATATGAAAAGAGAACAAGTAGTTAATCTTTTTCATAGAAAAGGCCCTTTTGAGAATACGGTTATAAAGGAAACTATTGGCATGGACAATCCCTGGCGATACCGTAATAAATCTCAAATTCCTGTAGGTCAAAGTAACTCGAATCAAGTTATAATGGGATTCTATAGACAACGTAGCCATGACATTATAGATATGGATAGTTGTCTTATACAAGATAGACAACATCAAGAAGTAATGAATCGAGTGAAGTACTGGCTCAATGAATTAAATATATCTATATATAACGAAAAAACAAAAACAGGTTTAATACGTCATTTAGTAGTAAGGACTGGTTATCATACCGATGAAATGATGGTTATCTTTGTTACAAATGGAGCAACATTTAAACAATCAGAACTATTAGTAAACAAGCTAAAAAAAGAATTTCCAAATATAACAAGTATTAAACAGAATATAAACAATAGCCATTCTAATGTTATAATGGGGCGTCAATCAATGACTTTATATGGTAAAGATAAAATTGAAGACCAATTAAGTGAAGTAACTTATCATATTTCTGATTTATCATTTTACCAAATTAACTCATCACAAACTGAAAAACTTTATCAGCAAGCTCTGAATTATGCTCAATTAACAGGAAAAGAAATAGTATTGGATACGTATTGTGGTATAGGAACGATTGGTCTATATATGGCACCACTAGCAAAACATGTTTATGGTGTAGAAGTTGTTCCGCAAGCCATAAAAGATGCGGAAGACAATGCGACTAAAAACCAACTTAAAAATACGACTTTCGAATGTGGAAAAGCAGAAGATGTTATCTTAACATGGAAATCACAAGGGATTAAACCAGGCGTAGTCATGGTAGATCCACCTAGAAAAGGATGCGATGAAACTTTCTTAACTACTCTTTTAAAATTAAATCCGAAAAGGATTGTTTATATATCATGTAACCCTTCAACGCAACAAAGAGATGCGCAAATATTGGCTGAACAATACGAGTTAGTAGAAATTACACCAGTTGATATGTTCCCACAAACAACTCATATTGAGACTGTAGCATTATTTGTACGTAAAGACGAAGAGTGAATTTAATAGAAGTCAATTCATTGTTATTTTGAAGTGATTGTTAAGATTGTATTACAAGCAACTTACTTTATTGAAAAAGGTCTTTTTTAGCTATAATAAAAATTGTATACTGTTTTTGAAAATAGAGAACTGGAGGGGTGAATGTGCATAAAATAGATTTATCAGGCAACAAATTTCAAATCCAACGATTTGTTCTGTTGCAAATTGTATTGGCGCTATTTACAATACTATTTACTTATAAATGGGCTTATCAAACAACGCATATCATTGAACAAAATCTTGTCATGAATCTTATTTTTGGATTTGTAGGTTTCGCAGTACTAGTTATTTTGCACGAGTTTATTCATCGTATTTTGTTCATTATATTTTCTAAAGGTGAAAAACCATCTTTAAAATATGATAAAAACAAAATTATTGTACAGTTCTCTCAGACTTGTTTTCATCGGTGGCAATTTACAATTATCATGATAGCACCACTTGTTATCATAAGTGCGACCTTACTAGCACTTATTCAAATATATTCCTTTTCATCTTTAATCTTTATGTTTAGTATACATACAAGTTATTGTATGATAGATGTGTTTTTAGTAGCATTGGCATTACAAAGCAAATTCAAATATATACAAACCTATGGAGAAGGTTTGTATCTTTATCATCAAAAGCCTACTCAAACCTATTATGAATAATCACTAATTATAGTGACAAGCGTATATATCAAAGTTGATAATTGATTTAAAAATTTCATTTCTTATTTTTCATCTCGTTTCAATTGTAATAAAAAATCTCATTAAAATATGCAACTACATTCACATAACTACTTATGTAGAAAAGGATAGGACTATGAATTTATTCTAAAAATTGTAGTCCTATTTTTTTTATTACATTAATTAAATAAACAATACAAATATTACCATGTGCACAATACATGTAAACATAGAAAGGATGGCGTATAATAATATAAAGCCATTATTTGGAAGACATAGTGAGGTGAGTCGATGACTGAAAGAAGAATTATTCATATAGATATGGATTATTTTTTTGCTCAAGTTGAAATGAGAGATAATCCTAAACTAAAAGGAAAACCTGTCATCGTTGGCGGTAAAGCGAGTCATCGAGGCGTAGTTTCTACGGCATCATACGAAGCAAGAGCTTATGGTGTTCACTCTGCTATGCCTATGACTCAAGCACATAAGCTATGCCCCAATGGATATTATGTAACAAGCCGTTTTGATACTTATAGAGAGGTATCTGGTCAAATCATGAAAATATTCAGAAGTTATACAGAATTAGTAGAACCCATGTCTTTAGATGAAGCTTATTTAGATATTACACATTTAGTGAGACCGGATTTACCAGCATCAACCATTGCAAATTATATTCGCAGAGATATATACGAAGTAACACGTTTAACTGCGTCAGCTGGCGTGTCTTATAATAAGTTTTTAGCAAAGTTAGCGAGTGGTATGAACAAGCCGAATGGTTTGACAGTAATTGATTACAATAATGTACATGAAATATTAATGCAATTAGATATTGGAGATTTTCCAGGGGTAGGCAAAGCTTCGAAGAAAAAAATGCATCAACATCATATATATACAGGTCAAGATTTATATAATAAAGATGAATTTGAATTAATACGTTTATTCGGTAAAAGAGGACGAGGTTTGTATAATAAAGCTCGAGGTATAGACCATAATGAAGTAAAGGCGAGTAGAGTTCGTAAATCTGTTGGGACTGAAAGGACATTTTCTACAGATGTTAACGATGATGATGTTATTTTAAGAAAAATAAGAGAGCTTTCAGGAAAAACAGCAGAACGTTTAAATAAAATTCAAAAATCAGGTAAAACAGTCACTGTAAAAATAAAGACCTATCAATATGAAACAATCTCAAAGCAAAAAAGTTTGAGAGATCCTATTCGTACTGAAACTGATATCTATAATATTGCCTATACTTTATATAACGACTTAAAAGATCCAGAGATTCCGATTCGATTAATAGGTGTAACGGTCGGGAGTTTAGAGCAATCTGATTTTAAAAATTTAACAATATATGATTTTATTTAAATGGCTGATGAACACAAGTTAAGTGGACAATCAGCCTTTATCTTTGAGATTTTTTCCATATATACTCAACATGCTTTGAAGATCATCATAATGTTTCAATAAGCGGTAGGTAATCATTGCACAAGCTTTAGCATCATTTAACGCATCATGATGACCGTGAAAATCTAAATGGTAATGATTAATTAAATGTTTTAGCCCATATCGATATGCATTAATTGTTCGTTTAGCTAATTGATATGAACAAAAGTATGTCAAAGAAGGTGTATCTATATTATGACTTTTTAAACTTTGATGTAACACATTCATATCAAAAGCAGCATTATGGGCAACAACAGGAAGTTGATCAATAAATTTTAGCATATATGGATAGACATGCTTGAATCCAGGAGCATCTTGCACATCTTCGGGATGGATGCCATGTACAGTAATATTTGTTTCAGTAAAGTAGTCAAAAGGATTCACAAGGGTATGAAATGACTCTGTTATTTGATTATCAATAACTTTAACCATACCTACAGAGCAAATACTTGTTCGTTTACTGTTAGCAGTTTCAAAGTCCAGTGCAACAAATGCATTTTGTACCATTATTTCATTCCTTTCAATTATTTTTCGTTATGTTAGTATTTAATGTCAATATTTTATTACAATAACAATCTTATAGATAGTAAAACGGGTTAGAACAAATGATTTATGCATAAAAAAACCCTTAAATCATTTATCTTTGAGGAGATTTAAGGGAAAATAACACAATATTTAGGAATAAGTTGTTGTATTTATTGTTCGTTGAATGAACGCGCTGCTAATTCTTTTTCATATAGGTAAAGTGTATTACAATCATCGCCAATACGAGTAAGGTAATCTATATGAGTTTCAAATGTAGATTCTTCTTCAACTTGTTCATCTAAGAACCAATTTAAAAATGAAATTGTAGCATAATCTTTATCATTCCGAGCTAATTCTGATAGATTATAGAAACGTTGAGTAACATCACGTTCTTGAGCTAAACTATCTTTAAATGTTTCTAAAATAGAAGAAAATTCTACTTTAGGAGCTTTAATTGTATCAAAGATGGCATGTTCGCCACGATCATTGATATAGTCATAGATTTTTTTACCGTGGAAACGTTCCTCTTTAGCTTGTTCTATATAAAAATTTGCAAATCCGTCATAAGATTCTTTGTCACAGTATGCTGCCATTGCCATATATGCATGCGCTGCAAAATATTCTTGATTCATCTGTTCATTTAAAGCTGCTAATAGTTCTTTACTTAACATCTTCAATCACCCCGTATAAATAAAAATAAGATTCTTTTATATTATAACAAAACTTTTCTCAATAGCAAATAATAATTATTCTAATCTAGATATAGTGATTGTCGTTCTTATTAATAATTATTCTAATTTGATTAATGAATAACATATCTTAGTTGAGAATCTTTTTTGTTATACCATTTACGTGTTATAATTACTCGAGTGCAAATTGGAGGAGGAAACGCATGAGACAATGGACTGCAACCCACATGGCTAAGTTAGCAAGGAAAGCAAGTATAGCTGTAGGTAAAAAGGGTACAGACTTGCCGGGACAGATTGCAAGACGTGTGGATCATAATATTTTAAGAAAATTAGCTAAACAAGTAGATGACATTGTTTTTATAAGTGGGACTAATGGTAAAACGACTACATCTAACTTAATTGGACATACATTAAAGAAAAATCAAATAAACATTATTCACAATAATGAAGGAGCAAATATGGCAGCAGGGATAACTTCTGCTTTTATTATGCAAAGCTCTAAGAATACTAATATTGCGATAATTGAAATAGACGAAGGATCTATTCCACGTGTTTTAAACGAAGTCACACCTTCTATGATGGTGTTTACAAATTTCTTTAGAGATCAAATGGATCGATTTGGTGAAATCGATATTATGGTTGATAATATTGCAAAATCAATAAGTAACAAAGGGATAAAATTATTATTAAATGCAGATGATCCGTTTGTGAGTCGCTTGAAAATTGCAAGTCATTCCATTGTGTATTACGGAATGAAAAAATTTGCGCATGACTTTGAACAAAGTACAATGAATGAAAGTAAATATTGTCCTAATTGTGGACGATTATTGCAATATGACTATATACATTATAATCAAATTGGACATTATCACTGTGAATGTGGATTTAAGCGAGAAGAACCTACATATGAAGTGTCATCATTTGATGCTTCACCATTCTTAAAAATGATAATAAACCAAAGTGAGTTTAATATGAAAATTGCAGGAGATTTTAATTCTTATAATGCAATAGCAGCCTATACCGTATTAAGAGAATTAGGATTAAATGATGATGCAATACGCAAAGGATTTGAAACATATACGTCTGATAATGGTCGCATGCAGTATTTTTCAAAAAATAAGAAGGAAGCTATGATTAATCTAGCAAAAAATCCAGCTGGAATGAATGCAAGTCTATCAGTAGGCGAGCAAATTGATGATAAAAAAATTTATGTTATTAGTCTTAATGACAACGCGGCAGATGGTCGAGATATTTCATGGATATACGATGCAGACTTTGAAAAGCTAGCTACCCAAGATATCGAAGCTATCATTGTAAGTGGTACACGTGCTGAGGAACTACAATTACGTCTCAAACTTGCTGAAGTTGAAGTGCCTATTAAGGTTGAAAAGGATATCTACAAAGCGACTGCATTAACTATGAAATACAGTTCATTTACGGTAGCAATTCCAAACTATACATCATTAACACAAATGCTTGAACAACTTAATCGCTCATTTGAAGGAGGGCAATCGTAAGATGAATGAACTAACGGTTTATCATTTCATGTCAGATAAGCTTAATTTATACAGTGATATTGGTAATATCATGGCATTAAAACAAAGAGCTAAAAAAAGAAATATTAAGATAAATGTTAAAGAAATCAATGAGACTGAGGGAGTCACATTTGATGATTGTGATATTTTCTTCATTGGTGGTGGGAGTGATAGGGAACAAGCGCTTGCCACGAAAGAATTAAGTAAAATTAAAACTTCTTTAAAAAATGCAATTGAAGATGGTATGCCTGGGTTAACTATATGCGGTGGTTATCAATTTTTAGGTCATAAGTATATTACTCCTGATGGTACCGAGTTGGAAGGATTGGGTGTTCTTGACTTCTATACCGAGTCTAAAAAAGAACGCTTAACTGGAGATATCATTATAGAGAGTGATACTTTTGGCACGATTGTTGGATTTGAAAATCATGGTGGTAGAACATATCATCCGTATGGAACATTAGGCCGAGTAACGTATGGTTATGGTAATAATGATAACGATCGAAAAGAAGGTATACACTATAAAAATCTATTAGGTTCTTATCTTCACGGCCCAATTTTACCAAAAAATCATGAAATAACTGATTATCTACTTGAGAAAGCATGTGAAAGAAAAGGGATACTATTTGAGCCTAAGAAGATCGATAACACAGAGGAAGAAGCTGCTAAGCAAGTTCTTATTAAACGTGCAAAAGAAAATAAAAAATAACTCAATATAACTTAATTTTTAATAATTATTGTTAATCATGACGATAATTAGTTATTTGTATAAAGACTTATTATATTAATGCCTCTAGAACATTAATGCATGTTCTAGGGGCATTTTAACGTATTAGCAGTTAATGACTGAATTGTAAATAACTTATGCCGATGGTTAATTAACAAAAGGTCATGAACAAAGTGATGAGCATTTCCTTCTAAAACGCTAAAGAAAATGTGGAAAGTGGGATGTGTTGAGATGAAAAAACAATGTCTTCTATATTTATACGTAGCACCTTTAGATATACATTTAGGAAACGTTAATGTTCATTAATCTTGAAACATAGACACTCAGGTGCTAATTTCTATTACATATGAAAAAAACACTTTGAAACATATACTTATTGTTAAACTGTAATTGAACCATACAATAAATATAGGAGTGAAAATATGAAGATTTTTAAATTGACGTCATTGACACTAGCTGCTTTAACGTTAGCCTTTCCGTTTTCACATGTCGCACAAGCACATACTTACTTAGAAAAGCATCACCAAACAAACGAAACCAAACAATCTCATAGCTTTTCTTTAGAAGGTGAGGCTGGTGAAAATCCAACATTTTTAACTCAACCTCAATTTATTAATTCTCTAGATAATGGTCATTTAAATATTAATGGTTATCAGATTCAGCAAGATGATACTAATGATATTGAATACAAAAAGGTTTATGATCAAGAAATTAGAGCTACAAGCAATCATACAGCGATAAGTGTACGTTTCAGTATTAATAATCAATCACTATCACTTGAAAGTATGAAAGATGCATACCCAAATGAGAGATTGAATCATATTCCACATACAAGCAATGATTCACAATATCCAGAAGACGGTATATATGTCTATCACGGTAAAATGATTAAATTACAATACAAAGTGACACATGGATTTGTTACGAGCGTGACGATAGGTGAAGGTGTAGACGAATAGTTAGCCAAACATTCAAATTCAATGTATTAAAGAGATTTATGCGTCTATTTCTATGTATCAAAAGAGCCGTAGATAAACTTTGTTCTACGGCTTTTTATCATACGAAATAATTTATATATATGTAATAAAGTAATTAGTTTTAACGTCATATTATTTTGCATAACGTGAATCTAAAATTTTGTATATGAGTAGAATTTCATATATGAGTGTACTTTTCATTTGATTTTGGTCAAACTCATCCATCTGTTTAACAGAAGACTTTAGTGTTGCAATAGATTTTTTTTGACGTGCAAAGCTTCCTTTTTGAATGATGCCATTAATACTATTACTAATATTAATCAATGCTATCTTCTCATTAGCATCAAAAGCAATAGACGTATGTTTGGGTAAATAAATAATGTTAGATAAATGTGAAATAAATAAACGGTTGTTATAAGCGCGATTTGTAAGGCGATTTAATAATTTCCAATTATCTTCATTTTTATGATAATGAAGTTCATCCCTTTGATAACTCATTAATGTTTCAACTTTTTGAGCAATAATATTTAATTTTGATAATTCTTTACTAGTCTTTTCCGAGCTGAATTTTCCTAATAATAACTCATTACAGCGTTCATAAAATAAACGATACATTTTTTTCTCACTAAGGGCTAATTGCTCTTCAAGTTGATGATAATACTTAGGTGGTAAGATGATAAAATTGACTAATCCAGCTGTAACAAGTCCTATAAGAGCTGTAAGTAACCGTGAAAAGAAATTGAACACATATGCTTCATGTATACCTGGAATCATTGCAACGGAAGTTAATACTGCGACAGTTGTTCCTACCTGTAAATTAAGTTTAGTGCATATCAGAATGGTAAATGTAGCACTTAAAGCATAACTTAACGGTGATTGATCACCGAAGACATATGTAAAGACAACAGCAAATAACGCACCAATAACTGTTGCTGGCAACCTTTTATACCCCTTTTTTAATGATGCTTTAGCAGTAGGTTCAATTGTAACAATTGCAGTAAGTATGGCAAAAATTGGAGTGAGGTTTAACAACATACAAAATAAAGACGTAAAAAAAGTAGCCAAACCAGTTTTAATAGTTCGCGCTCCAATTATATGTCTATACCATTTATCATTCATATCATACTGACTCCTCTTAAGAAAAGGAAATTCGAAAAGACTTTACTTTAGACAAATTCTCTTTCTTTGAAAATTAATTTAACTATTACGAATCGTTATACATTCATATTTAGTATATCAAAAAATTTTTGCTATAATAAGATGTAATATAATTTATAAAGGAACGGGATAAAATGATTGTTAAAACTGATGAAGAATTACAAGCGTTAAAAGAAATAGGTTACATTTGTGCAAAAGTCAGAGATACTATGAAAGAAGCTACTAAACCTGGAGTGACTACCCGTGAATTAGATCACATTGCCAAAGATTTATTTGAAGAGCATGGGGCGATATCAGCGCCTATTCACGATGAAAACTTCCCAGGTCAAACTTGCATTAGTGTTAACGAAGAGGTCGCGCATGGAATCCCTGGTAAACGAGTAATTCGTGAAGGTGACCTAGTTAATATTGATGTATCAGCTTTAAAAAATGGGTACTATGCTGACACTGGAATTTCATTTGTTGTAGGGAAATCAGATCAACCACTTAAACAAAAGGTTTGTGACGTAGCCACAATGGCTTTTGAAAATGCTATGAAAAAGGTGAAACCAGGTACAAAATTGAGTAATATTGGAAAAGCTGTTCATGCAACTGCACGCCAAAATGACTTGACTGTGATTAAAAATTTAACTGGACATGGTGTTGGACAATCACTTCATGAGGCACCTAATCATGTCATGAATTATTTTGATCCTAAAGATAAAACATTATTAAAAGAAGGGCAAGTCATTGCAGTAGAACCATTCATATCAACACATGCTACATTTGTAACTGAAGGTAAAAATGAATGGGCTTTTGAAACTAAAGATAAAAGTTATGTCGCTCAAATTGAACACACGGTTATAGTTACAAAAGATGGTCCGTTACTTACAACTAAGATTGATGATTAATTAAATATTAGTAATTCAAATTAGAAATTAAGATTATGATTTACTTTTTTCATATCTCGTCAGACTAAAGTATGAAGCATATATGGTTCCGAAGCCTATTTCATTAGGTTTCGGAATTGTTTTATAATAAAGCTTAATCAGTGACGAGGTGATATCATTGAATATTTTAGATTTATATTTACAACAATTTATAAAACGAATTACTAAAAAAAGTATCAATGACTATAAAATGTCATTAGATAAGCAAATTAAAAATATTGATACTTATATTAATTATTTAAGAGAAAAAAGATTACAATTAAAGAAGTTAATTGACACCCTCACGCTCTCATTAGAAAATAAATATATAGATTTAGTAAACAATCAAGCAATCTATTGTGCTGAGGAAATACATGATAATGATATTGATATGATTAAATCACAATTAAATGATGCTGAGTCTTATTATGCGAGAATTGAAGCGGATATAAATTTACAATCTAGAATGAAAATAACTACTGAAGAAGCATTCCACTTTATATATCATATGAGTGCTGTAGCATAGAAAGGTGGCGAAATATGACACGCAAATATATATCAACTGAAATGTTGATTATTTTTACTGCTTTAATGATTATTGCTAATTTTTACTATATATTTTTTGAAAAAATTGGCTTTTTACTAGTACTCCTATTAGGATGTGTACTTGTATATGTAGGGTATGTGTATTTTCATAAAGTAAGAGGACTACTATCTTTTTGGATAGGAACCTTATTAATTGCTTTTACACTTTTGTCTAATAAGTACACGATTATTATTCTATTTATATTTTTAATTGTAGTCATCATACGTTATTTGGTTTATAAGTTTAAACCATTAAAAGTGATTGCTACAGATGAAGACATCACATCACCCATTTTTATTAAGCAAAAATGGTTTGGTGAACAACATACACCAGTGTATGTATATAAATGGGAAGACGTACAGATTCAACACGGTATAGGAGACATACACATTGATATGACAAAAGCGGCAAATATTAAGGAAACAAATACCATAGTTGTGCGTCATATTTTAGGTAAAGTACAAGTAGTTGTACCTCTTAATTATAATATAAATTTACATGCGACTCTCTTCTACGGCACTGCTTATGTGAACGATAAATCTTATAAGATTGAGAATAACCATGTTCAAATTGAAGAAAAAACGAAAGATGATAATTATACTGTTAATGTTTACGTTTCATCATTCATTGGAGACGTAGAGGTGATTTACAGATGAATCACTACATAAGAGCTATAGGCTCAATGCTTATATTAGTATATAGTATGCTTATTGCTTTTTTATTTATTGATAAAGTGTTTGTAAATATTATCTTTTTTCAGGGGATGTTTTATACACAAATATTTGGAATACCTGTTTTTCTATTTTTAAATTTATTAATTGTTCTTTTATGTATTATAGTTGGATCTGTTTTAGCTTATAAAATTAATCAACAAAATGATTGGATTATTTCACAAATAGAAAGATCAATAGAAGGACAAACAGTAGGTATCAATGATCAAAATATCGAATTATATACAGAAACGATAGATATTTATCATACACTAGTTCCATTAAATCAAGAATTACATCGACTTAGAATGAAGACTCAAAATTTAACTAATGAAAACTACAATATTAATGATGTAAAAGTCAAAAAGATTATCGAAGATGAGCGACAACGACTTGCCAGGGAATTACATGATTCTGTTAGTCAACAATTATTTGCTGCGAGCATGATGCTATCGGCGATAAAAGAGTCGAAATTAGAACCACCTTTAAATCAACAGATACCAATTCTTGAAAAAATGGTTCAAGACTCACAACTTGAAATGAGAGCTTTGTTATTACATTTAAGACCGATAGGTTTAAAAGATAAGTCTTTAGGTGAAGGAATTAAAGATTTAGTCATCGATTTACAAAAGAAAGTACCAATGAAAGTTGTGCATGAAATTCAAGATTTTGAAGTGCCAAAAGGCATTGAAGATCACTTGTTCAGAATTACACAAGAAGCTATTTCAAATACATTGAGACATTCAAATGGTACAAAAGTAACTGTGGAATTATTTAATCAAGAGGATTATCTTTTACTAAGAATTCAAGATAATGGAAAAGGATTTAATGTAGATGAAAAATTTGAACAAAGTTATGGTTTGAAAAATATGCGAGAACGAGCGTTAGAAATTGGTGCGACGTTTCATATTGTATCTTTACCTGATTCAGGTACACGAATTGAAGTTAAGGCACCATTGAATAAGGAGGAGAATTCAAGTGGCGATTAAAGTTTTATTTGTTGATGATCATGAAATGGTAAGAATCGGTATTTCAAGCTATCTTTCAACTCAAGAAGATATAGAAGTAGTAGGTGAGGGTGCTTCTGGTAAAGATGCTATCACTAAAGCGCATGAGCTAAAACCAGATTTAATATTAATGGATTTACTTATGGACGATATGGATGGTGTAGAAGCAACTACTGAAATAAAAAAAGATTTACCTCAAATTAAAGTAGTCATGTTAACAAGCTTTATAGAGGATAAAGAAGTTTATCGTGCACTTGATTCTGGAGTAGATAGTTATATTTTAAAGACAACAAGTGCAAGTGATATAGCTGACGCTGTGCGTAAAACGTATGAAGGTGAATCAGTATTTGAACCAGAAGTGTTAGTAAAAATGCGCAATCGTATGAAAAAACGTGCCGAGCTTTATGAAATGTTGACAGAAAGAGAAATGGAGATCCTATTACTTATAGCTAAAGGATACTCTAACCAAGAGATTGCAAGCGCCTCTCATATCACCATCAAAACAGTAAAAACTCATGTAAGTAACATACTAAGTAAATTAGAAGTACAAGATCGAACACAAGCAGTAATATATGCGTTCCAGCATAATTTAATTCAATAAATTATTAAAGGCGAAAGTAAAGATACATCTATCGATACTTTCGCCTTTCAATATTATCAGTCGCTTGTGTGATGTTCTTCTTTAGATTGATGATTGATATTATACGTGTCATCTTCATTAGAGATATCTACATCTTTGCTATCTTCATAGTATTCATAAGTCGTATTTTCGTTATAGTGATTTTCATTGTTATCATCATGTTTAATAGCGGCTTCTTCAGGCGTGTGACCAGCTATGACTTTTCTTTGGTGAATAATTGCATTGATTTCAGCACCGATAATAATAATAAAGCTTGTGATATACAACCATAAGAATAAAATGATAATACCAGCTAAACTTCCGTATGTTTTCGAATAGTTACTAAAGTTTGAAATATAGTAACCGAATGCAAAGGACCCTAGTAACCAAATAATGGAAGTGAAAATAGCGCCAGGAATAACAGAACGTAATTTTGTTTTAACATTAGGTGCAACTGAATAAAGTACAGTAAATATGATGAAAATAATAATCAATGGAATAACAATTCGTACTAAATTAAAAATCCATTCAATTTGATTATCAATACCTAGTGGTCCAAATAAAAATTTATTAATGACTGGACCTAGTGTTATAAGTACTACAGCAACAACAAATACTGCACCTAAAACAAGTGTATATAGAATACTTAATAATTTAACTACTACACCGTTTCGAGAATCCTCAACGTCATAAGCAACATTAAATGAGTTAATAATAGCGGACATTCCATTTGATGCTGACCAAATAGCTAAAATTAACCCAACTGACAAAATACCTCCACTGGCAGTGTCAGAGATATCTTTAACAATTCCACCAACGATGCTAGCTGTTTCTTGATCAGGGACATATTGACTTACTTTTTGATTAATCTGATTAGCATCAATCGTGATAAATTGACCAAGTAGCGTAAGTAAAAAAATTAGCATTGGGAAAAGTGCTAATACAAAATGATATGTCATCTGTGCTGCTAAACCTGCAGCGTCATCTTTACCTATCCTATAAATCAGGTAAGAAAAGAAATTAGAGTTTTCGGTGTATTTTGCTGGTTTATTCAGCCGGGAAACAAAAAATACTTGATTCTTTTTTTTAGGTTTCTTAGATTGGAATTCTTGAGGTTCTATATATGTACGGTCAACTTCTATTTTTTTATTCTTTTTATGCTCTTTATCTTCTATTGAATTAAGATATTTAGAAGTTGTTTTCTCTTTTTTTGACATAACAATCTCCTTTGCTTTTTATGTTTTACTTTTAAAATTGATATTCCCGTATTTGCGGTATAGTAAAACAAATATGGTTTTATTTATATATGATAAATCCAATACCCTTTAAAAAGTAATGTATTTTTAACACTCAATGATTATTTTGGCCTAAATTAAATAGAAAGGCAATAGTTTTTAAATATTGATTTATAGTTTTTAACATGAGTTAAAGTATTAAACAAGTGCGAGTCAAAATTTAACAATTATTGTAAAGTTTATAATCAATAAAGATAAAAAGAGTGGAGCAGAATCCATCTAAAATGAATTCCGTTCCACTTCATAGTTATTAAATATCATAAACTTATATGCGTACATTTTCCAATTGATGTCCTACTTTCTCTGAAAATGCTACGCATTTGAAAGTTTATTTACCTAAGCGTTGATTTTTACGATTTACAAAAGTTTCTTTGGCATCTTTAATAGAACGTTCTAATTCAGGATTATTACGACGTATTTCATCTAATGTATCTTTCCAATACATTACTTCATCTTTGATGCTACTTATTTTTGAAGGTTTACGTGTACGATTTCCTTCTTTGATGTCTTTGAATGATTGTTTTAAAGAATGACGTGTAGATTTATCAGCAAGAGCAGCCGCGCCACCAATTACGGCACCAATTAAAATACCAGGTACTAATTTATTTTCCATAGTTGAATTACCTCTCTTTCAAATTTGCATCTTTTACGATGTAGTCTATTAAATTATCACAAGATGATTGCACCATCTCGAAAACACCTTCAAAATTATTTGTGTAGTATGGATCTGGTACATCACTCTCTTCCATGTTACTAAATTCTAGCAATTTGAACAATTGTCCTTGTAAATTTGGATTGATTTGTTTGATATTGTCTACGTTACTTTGGTCCATAGCAATAATATAGTCAAAATCATCATCAGGTTCGAAAAGTTCACTCACCATACCATCATAAGGAATATGGTACTTCTGTAGAATTTTTTGTGTTCCGTTATGTGGAGGTTCGCCTAAATTCCAACGTCCTGTTCCTCTAGAATGAACTTTTATATCTGAAATACCTCTTTCTTGTAGTCTTTGTCTCATGATAGCCTCAGCCATTGGAGAACGACATATATTACCGAGACATACAAATGCTACATGTATCATTAGTATCACTCCAAACTATGTATTTATATGCCCATTTTATATACTATCTAAACAATAAGAAAGTACTTAACCTCAAATTCTATCAAAGTTTAACAAACTATGATAATTTGATAGAATATTGAACTAAAGAGGTGAATTAAATGTCATTATCTAATGAAGAAATGATTTCTAATATAAGACAAAAATTAAATATTGTAAATCAAGCATTACTTAATCCGGAAAAATTTAAATCAACACCTCATCAAGACATAAGCGAAATATATGAATTCGTAATGTCTAAAGATTCATTCTCGCCTAGTGAGGTTACGGCTATTGCTGACCATTTAGGACAGCTTAGACAAGATATGGAGGATTAATATGACGAATTATCATAATAAGTTAAAACAATATGCAGAATTATTAGTAAGAGTGGGAATGAATGTACAACCACAGCAACCTGTTTTTATACGTTCATCTGTTGAAGCGTTAGAATTAACTCATTTAATCGTCGAGGAAGCATATAAAGCAGGGGCAGAAGATGTTCGAGTGAGCTACACAGACCCGAAATTAAAAAGATTAAAATATGAAAACGAATCAGTTGAACACTTTGAAAAACAAGAACTCAAACAATATGATATTGAAGAGCGTCTGGATTATGTTAATCGTGGCGCAGCGAACTTGGCGCTCATTGCTGAAGATCCAGAGCTATTAAATGGAATAGATGCGCAAAAGTTAAAAGCGTATCAAACTGTATACTCAAAAGGATTTAAACCATATATGGAAGCAAGTCAAAAAAACCAATTTCCATGGGTAGTGGCTGCGTTCCCTACTAGGGATTGGGCACGTCGTGTCTATCCAGAGTTGGATGTTGAATCAGCATATATTAAATTCATTGATGAAGTATTTGATATTGTTCGTGTAGATGGACAAAATCCAATTGAAAATTGGGAAAAACACATTAAAGATTTAAGTGTTCATGCTAAACGATTACAAGAGAAAAACTATCAAGCTTTACATTACATATCAGAAGGCACGGATTTAATAGTAGGGTTACCTAAAGGACACATATGGGAAGATGCAACAAGTTATGTAAATGGGGACGGTCAACCTTTCATTGCTAATATCCCTACAGAAGAAGTTTTTACAGCTCCAGATAGAAACAATGTTAATGGATATGTAACCAATAAACTACCTTTAAATCTTAATGGTAACATTATAGACGGGTTTACATTGACTTTTAAAGATGGTGTGATAATTGATGTCAAAGCAGAAAAAGGTGAGAAATTACTTAAAGATTTAATTGCAACTGATGAAGGTGCTTGTAGATTAGGTGAAGTAGCACTAGTGCCCGATGATTCACCAATATCAAATCGACGCACAATATTCTATAACACTCTTTTTGATGAAAATGCATCATGCCACCTAGCTATAGGGTCAGCTTATAGTTTTAATATCAAAGGTGGTACTGAAATGACTACAGAAGAAAAAATTGCAAATGGACTCAATGATTCCAATATTCATGAAGATTTCATGATTGGTAGTCCTGATTTAACAATTTATGGGATATTGCAAGATGAAACAAAAGAATTAGTTTTTAAAAATGGAAATTGGGCTAAATAGTATAAGTGAAATAAACAATCAATTATTGAAATGAATTGGGAGTTTGTTTAAATATTATAAATTGGGGAGATTATGATTTATGGCTAACACAAATAGAAAAAGCAAAAAAATGTCAGATGCTAAATGCATCAAAACAAGACAGGTATATCCACAAGATACCAATCATCATCACACAATGTTCGGTGGAACTTTAATGGCAAATATTGATGAAATAGCTGCTATTACTGCTATGAAGCACGCTGGCAACCCAGTTGTTACTGCATCAACAGATTCTGTTGACTTTTTAAGACCTATTACAACTGGAGATATTTTATCATATGAAGCAATGGTTTCTTATGCAGGAACAAGTTCGATGGAGATATGTGTTCAAATTGTTATTGATGATGTTTATAAAAACGAGCGCCACTTGGCCGCTTTAAGTTTTTTAACTTTTGTAGCATTGGATAGTGATGGAAAACCAACATCAGTACCTGATGTTGAACCTGAAACATCTGTAGAAAAATGGTTCCATGAAACTGCGCCACAACGTGTTGCTAGACGTAAAGAACGTCGTAAAGAAAGTATAGATACAATTGAATATTTATCTAGAGTTAGACATATCGAAAAGTAAGAATTTAGTAATTAATGTAAATAATAAGATAATATAATTTTAACAATAAAGTTTTTCTTTTTATTAAAACAGTAACCACCCTATGAATGTTGAAAACAACATAGGGTGGTTACTGTTTGTTTATACTAAAATTTTGTTATGAAAATATTTGATGTTGATGCATGATTTGTTCTTTTTTCTTGAAATCAGTATTTGGGTAATACATATTTTTAACTAAAACATTCGGACCTAGACATTGATATTCTGCACAATGACAATTTAAAGATTGTGCAAGGTCAGTATTTAACCACTGGTTGAATACATCTGTCAATTTATCCTTTTGTATATTAGATATTGTACCATTTTCATCACCAAAATCAGTCACAATAACATCGCCAGTAAATACATTAACATTCAAACGGCTACGACCATCAGGGTCATTTCTCATTGTAACATTCTTCGATTTTCTTAAACGTTGCAATAAATGTTGATCATATTCATCATTTAAACATGGATAGATAGGTAGAGTACCAAACAACATCCATGTGTTTTCATCACGTATATCTAACAAATGATGAATAGCTTCTTTCATTTCTTTAAGAGATAATACATTTAATTGGCTAGCAAAATCAGATGGATACATTGGGTGAATCTCATGACGGCTACATTTCATGTCATTTACCACTTCGTTATGTATTTTACTTAGATAAGGGACTGTGCTTTGATTAAGCATTGTTTCTGCCGATACGAACATGCCTTGGTCTGATAAAGTGCTGGAATTTTCAAGCATTTGCTCATATAATTTCAACTTGGCTTTTAGAGGAGGTTGTTTTCTCATTGCACCAAAGCCAACATCAGTAAACTCTTGAATGGTTCCCCAATTATGTGAAATATGCATAACATCTATGTATTCTGCAATATCTAAATACCGGTCTTGAGGTAAAGTTAAATTTGAATTCATTTGAACATAAATACCACGATGTTTGGCATACTTAAGTAGAGGCTTAACGACGTTTTTGATTGATTTTTTGGAAAACATTGGTTCTCCACCTGTAATAGACAATGTTCTTAAGTTAGGTATCTCGTCCAAACGTCGATAGATGATATCCATCGGAAGAGGATCAGGATCTTTAGTTTGTAAAGTGTAACCAACTGCACAATGACTGCAACGCATATTACATAAATTTGTAGTTGTAAATTCTATATTACTTAATGTTAATTGGTTATGTTCTAAAATATCATTATATGCTTCCCATGGATCATTGTTGATAGAAATAGGGGATTTGTTTGATATTATCATAATTTATTACTCCTAAAATTAAAAAATTTCCATCTACTTTGTTTTGATTATGTGCAAAATGTACAATGAATATTATTATGATTATATCGCTTTTTGTCAAATTCTGTTAGGATAATATTATCGTAGTAAATACAAGTAAAAAGGAGTTCCAATATTTAATGAGTGAACAGCAAACGATTGATCAAATTAAAACACGATTAAACAAATTTATTGAAGACATTGATCATGTAAATCCGGATGAGGTACGTGTAGAAGATATTGATGAGTGGATTGGTTTACTTGATCAGTTGGAAGAAAAAGTGAAACAAGTTTCAAAATAATTATTTAGAAAGTCTAGGACATCAATAACAATCCTAGACTTTCTTAACGTATAGCCACTGAATAATTAATACATAAAAGTTTCCATATATTTTAGTATTGAGGCCCCAACAAAGAGAATTTCAGCGAGAAATTCAACAGACAAAGCAAGTTGGGGTTGGAGAATGACAATGTAAATAATACTAATAAGTTTAGCTCTTTTTTAATTTGAAAAATTTAGCAATAGATGTTTAACTCCCTAATTTTTTGTCTATATTATATCTAGATTCAAAAACAGATGAATGAAAGGTGATGTCACATTATGGCAAAAAAAGTAGCAATTATTCTAGCAGATGAATTTGAAGATATAGAATTAACAAGTCCTAAAGAAGCATTAGAAAATGCTGGATTTGAAACAGAAGTGATTGGTGATACAGCTAACCATGAAGTTGTTGGTAAACACGGTGAGAAAGTCACTGTAGATGTTAGCATTGCTGATGCTAAACCAGAAAATTATGATGCATTATTAATTCCTGGTGGATTTTCACCTGACCACTTACGTGGTGATGAAGAAGGTCGCTATGGTACTTTTGCTAAGTATTTCACTAAAAATGATGTTCCAACATTTGCAATTTGTCACGGACCATTAGTATTAGTTGATACTGACGATTTAAAAGGACGTACAATCACGGGTGTTATTAACGTACGCAAAGATTTATCAAATGCTGGTGCGAATGTTGTAGATGAATCAGTAGTGGTAGACAACAACATTGTAACAAGTCGTGTACCTGATGATTTAGATGACTTCAATAGAGAAATTGTTAAAAAATTAGAAGCATAAATTGTATTTATAATGAGCTAATCTGCACTCATTATTTTGATTTTAAATTATTGATTAAGACTGTTGTTAAAGTTTTTGACTTTTTCAACAGTCTTTTTTATGGCATTAAATAAATGATAAAAAACTGAATTTTGATAGGTAAATGATATCTTGGAAATGACAACTTGAGTTTAAATGAATAATTTGTACTTTTGACTGTACTTAAGTCTTAGAACTATTGCTACACCTTGGGACTGATTTTTTAACTTTACTATAGCTAAACGGTTAAACAATTGGTAAACTCACTTTAAAAGGGTGAGTTTGAGAAAAGGAGAAAACCCATGAAAAGAAGCGATAAATATACGGATGATTATATTGAACAACGTTATGAGTCTCAACGACCTCATTACAATACATATTATCAACCAATAGGGAAACCACCGAAAAAGAAAAAAAGTAAAAGAATTTTCTTAAAAGCAATTATCACTATATTAATTTTATTGATTATATTTTTTGGTGTCATGTACTTTATTTCTTCAAGAGCAAATGTAGATGATTTAAAATCAATTGAAAATAAAAGCGATTTTGTTGCTACCGAAAATATGCCTAACTATGTAAAAGGCGCATTTATTTCAATGGAGGATGAGCGTTTCTATAAACATCATGGCTTTGATATAAAAGGAACGACAAGGGCATTGTTTTCAACTATTAGCGATAGAGATGTGCAAGGTGGAAGTACAATTACGCAACAAGTTGTAAAGAATTATTATTACGATAATGAACGATCCTTTACAAGAAAAATCAAAGAATTGTTTGTAGCGCGTAAAGTTGAAAAGCAATACAGTAAAAATCAGATTTTAAGTTTCTATATGAATAATATTTATTATGGTGATAATCAATATACTGTAGAAGGTGCTGCAAATCATTATTTTGGTGTAACGGTCGATAAAAACAATTCAAATATGAGTCAGATTAGTGTGTTACAAAGTGCTATATTAGCAAGCAAAGTAAATGCACCAAGTGTGTATGATGTAAATGATATGTCGAATAATTACATCAATAGAGTTAAAACCAATTTAGAGAAAATGAAACAACAAAATTTTATTAGTGAATCACAATATCAAGAAGCTATGTCTCAACTTGGAAATTAAACGACTAAACAAATAAAAATGGAATGAATATAATGGGATTAGTTTATAGAAGCAATATTTTATTAACCATTTATTTATGATATTATATCAATCTTTTAAAACATATTGAGTCGATAGCTAAATAAATTTAAAGGAGTAGGACAGGATGAAATCTGTTTTACTCCTTTTTTAGTGCATAAAGTAGGGATATAAAATTCAAAGTCTTTTATGAAACATCTAATGATGTGTCATAATATATGTAAGAAAAACGTTTGAATATAGAAGTAGGGATAGTAAAATGCCAAAGGTAACTAAAATAGAAGTACAAAAAAAGAATAAAGAACGCTTTAATCTCTTTTTAGATGGAGAATTTGAAATGGGGATAGATATTGATACATTAGTTAAATTTAACTTAAAAAAAGATCAAATACTTGAACCGTCAGATATGCAGAATATTCAAGAATATGATCACTACCGTCGAGGTGTTAATCTTGCAATTCAATACTTGTCTTATAAGAAACGTACTGAAAGAGAAGTTATACAGTATTTAGAAAAAAACGATATTCAAAGTAATGCTATTCAAGATGTCATTGACTATTGCTATAAGGAAAAATTTATTGATCATGAAGACTACGCAGAAAGTTTAAAAAACACCATGATACACACTACAGATAAAGGACCAGAAATATATAGACAAAAACTCTATCAATTAGGTATTGAAGTTACGATTATTGAAAAATATGTCGAAGCATATGAACAACAACAACCATTAGATGACGTCATCAAAGTTGCTGAAAAAGTGATGAAGTCTAAAAAGGGTCCTGAAGCAAAGGTAAAGCAAAAAGTAACACAGTCACTTCTCCAAAAAGGATATAAGTTTGAAACAATTCAACTAGTTATGAATGAAATAGATTTTTCTCAAGACGAAGAAACATTAGACCATTTATTGCAACGTGATTTAGAGAAAGTCTATAATAAAAATTGTAGAAAATATGACAGTGATAAAAGTGTTATTAAAACCATAGAGGCACTCATGAGAAAAGGCTATAATTATGATAAAATTAAATCTAAATTAGAAGAAAGCGGTATATCTAATGAATAAAAAGAAAATGAGTGAAATGTCCGAGCAAGAACTAAGACATGAAATACAATTATTTAAAGAAAAAATGCGTAAAGCAGAGATGAATGGCATTATGAATGAATATGATGTTTATCAAAGCAAAGTGATTATAGCAGAAAGCTATCTTGTGGATCGCAATAAAATTGAACCTGGAAAAATCTATAAACTCAATGATGGTAGTAAACAGTACTTTAAAGTAGAACGACTCAAGGGTGTATTTGCATGGGGATTTAGAATAAACAGTAGTGAACCTGAGGAAGGTCTACCATTAGCATTATTAAAATTTTAGAAGGATGTATAATTGATGGGAAGCTCAATAGTTTTAAAATTACTCAAGGTAACACATTACTATAGAAATCATAATTCAAAAAAATGGTATCGACCATTAGGTTATGATGCTGAGGACATCAACCTAAATAATATTTCTTTGCATATATATCAAGGTGAAGCATTAGGTATAATCGGAGAACCTGGATCTTCTAAAACTTTGATTGGTAGAATTTTAAGTGGTTCAGTGAAACCTGATAAAGGTAAGGTCGTCCGAACTAAAAACTTGTATTTCGGTGATATTGATGATCGAAAGATTAATAATTTAACTGTGAGCCAATATGTGAGCGAACTCGTACAACTTTTTCCTTATGAAGTAACTGAGCATAAAGTTGAACAAATTATTCAATGGGCACATTTAGGTGATTACATAGAAGAAAAGGTTTCTAATTTAAGCGAAAAATCATACGCACAACTTTTACTTAGTATTGCACGTTCTTCAAAAAACGATATTATCATTTTAAATCATGTTTTATCACATTTAGATGAAACATTTATAGAAAGAGCTACAGTTTTATCAAAAGATTATATTGAAGCTAATAAAACACTAGTCTTAATTGATAATGATGTAGAAAAGATAAGCAAAACAAGTAACTACATAACATGGGTATCACACGGCCAGATACGCAAGGAAGGTTCTCTAAATCAGGTATTACCAACTTTTAGAGAACATGAAAAAGATCGTACTAGTTTAAAATCAGAAATGGAAATTGAGAACTTTGATTATGATTGGAAGCAGAATCGCTCTCGTATTCCTGAAATGACTTATAATTTTAAAAGAATAGAACGTTATAATCATGCTAAGCCACCAAGATTTCTAGTGAGATTTTGGACCTTATTTGTCAGCTTTTTGATTGGGCTTGTTTTAATGAGCGTACTTTTCTTTAACAACTTAGGTATGGTCAAACTAGGGAACATTAATACCCAAGCATCCATACAGAATCAGAATAAAGATACTTACGAAGAAAAACTTGCATATGGATTAGCATTAGATGGATCAGTTACTTTAAACGGGTCTAAAGATTTAAAAGTACCTAAGTATAGTTTAATTACAATTACTGGAGAAAATAACAAAAGATATCGGGTCGAAATGAATCAAAGGAGATATAGTGTTAGTAAAAATCAAGTGTTTTATTTCAATCCAGCTGGGTTATACGAATCTCATACTTTTAAGAAATTGTCACCTTATATAAAATCAAATTATAGTACTTACGTAGAGTACTTTAACAGTCACTTACATCAAAAACATGATAAAGTAACAGAAACGCTTAGACCTGATAAAGATAAAAAGTATGTTGTACCGATCACGCAACAACCTATAAAAATGATATTTGGTGATAATGATAAACTGTCTGGATTTGTTATTCCAATGACAAATAAAACGGAATTGAAAAAAACATTTAATATCACGAAAGATGTATGGATTACAAAAAGTGGAAGCGGTTATTTTATCGCTGATATGAAAGAAGAAAAATGGATTTATATTGAATTGTAGGTGTGAAAATGATAGATAATTTAATTGTATATATTAAAAACTTACCACATCTTTTTAGTTTTTGTACTCAAAGGCTTAAGCAAACATGGAAGTGGTTTGCAATTAGCCTAATTATAGGACTAGTAATTATTCTAGCATTAGAGGGATTTTTTAATTTCAACCATACTACCGATATTGTTCAAGTGCGTTGGTTATTCAGAATTTCATCATTCATCATATTCAGCATTATTATACAATCTATTTATATAGCTTATAAGTACTATATCAGAGATTTCGTTGTCATGAAGTCATTTCATATATCTGCAGTTACACCTACTATAGTTATAGCGATGTTAGGTTTAATAACAATACTTATTCTGGGGATAGTTATTATTATTCTTAAGCCTGTGAATTTTGAAGCATCAATACTTTCATTTTTATATTATTTAGTAATTTTAGCAATTTTTATCAGTGTGACTTCGATAATATTGGGCTTGCTGAGTTATGCAATTAAACATGTAAAACTGATATTTATTATAGTAAGTGCTATCAGCTTCTTTATGGTTCCAATTACATACATCCCTAATACAAATTTAAATGTGGTTAATCATATTATGATGTTAAATCCTCTGTATTATTTCGTAAATGGTAGTTCGCAAGCTATAGTATTTGGTACAATCAGCATGAGCAATTTACCTTATCATTTATATATTATTATTTTAATTGGAATCATCTGTGTGATTAATTATGCGCTTGTGCGTCACATAGCATTTGATAAATATCAAAACCAATCTAACCAAAAGAATTATTCAAAAAAGAATAAAGAAAAGAAATGTTTAAACGTAAAATTAGATAAGTAAATAGTTCAATAAAGTTATTACAATAGTACAATCTTTTATTAAATTAAGAATGCCTCAGACATCAATCAAAGTCTGAGGCATTCTTAATTTATAGGCGGTCGATGGCTAAACTGAAATTCTTTTATATCAAGTTTTCTCCAATGTTAGCATCGTAGTTAATATGAATTTTGTAACAATCAAATATATTATGAAAATAATTTACGTTGTAATTTATCTTCGCTAAATACCCACCCAATATAAGAGTGATCAATTTCATTTTCAAGTGTTAAATGTGCAATAGCTACAAAAGAATAACGACCTTTATTTAAGTATCGTAAATCCATAAGTCGAATTTCTGTTGTGCCATCATCTAATGGTGTAGTTTGCCAACGGTAAATTGAAGAAAAGTTTAAAAATGTATATATATCTTTATTACCTTTAACTTTCCATAATATCGAATCAGGAGTCATAGACTGGCGTTTAACTTTATCAGTGAAATCTACATTTTTCCATTTGGAAACACCAACATAATCATGCTTATCTGTTTGTATTGCGACCCGCCATACATGAAATTTTATTGTTGGAGCTACGAATACTTTTACTGGTGTATGCGATTGCTCAATTTTTTGGAGTGCTTGTTTTCTAATTGCTGCTTGCATCTTAAATCTTACAATATAATAGCCTATGAGAATTAATATAATTGGAAAGAAAACAATATACGGGTGAATACCTAATATCCACAATAAGACACCGGTACTTAAAATAATGAATATTATCGGATCAAAGGTATTAATCACGCTTAATTGAATCCATTTGTTAGTTATGGGACGTAATGCTTGTGTACCATAAGAATTAAAAATATCTACAAAGACATGTAAAAACACTGCTAGTTGTGCCCATAACCATACATGTAAAGGATTCGTTTGGCTAAATATTACAAATATAAAAAATGTAATTAATATAGGCCATAATATTGTAAAAGGTAATGAATGTGTGATTCCTCTGTGATGTGAAATATATGTCGCATTATCCTTTAATTTCAATACAGTATCACCGTCTGGTATTAAAGAACCTGCGATTAAAGTCGTCGCAGTAGCAGCAAATGATTCTGCCATAACTGGATCTTGCGTTGCTAAAGCTGTAAGACCCACACCCATAACGATATGTGTGGCTGTGTCCATAAATGCTCACTCTTTTCATCTTTATTTAATATATATTATAATCTAAAAGTTGAAATAACAAAATTAACTTACTTTAAATAAACATATACAAAGTAATGTATTATAGAGTCATGTTAAAGTTGAACTTAAGAATGCTTTTAACAATACATTCTTATGAAGCTAATAGAGAGGAAAGGTTTTATGTATCTAGAAAATTCTTTTAAAAAAGATATTGAAGATTGGTTTCATAAAAATCAAAGAGATATGCCTTGGAGAGAAACGACTAATCCTTATTATATATGGCTAAGTGAAGTGATGTTACAACAGACGCAAGTAAACACTGTTATCGATTACTACTATAGATTTATACATAGGTTCCCTACAATACAGTCGTTGAGCGAAGCTAATGAAGATGAAGTGCTGAAGTATTGGGAAGGGTTGGGCTATTATAGCAGAGCGCGTAATTTCCATACTGCCGTAAAAGAAGTTAATAATAATTATGATGGTGAGGTACCATACGATCCTGAATCATTTAAAAAGTTAAAAGGTGTGGGTCCATATACTCAGGCGGCGGTCATGAGTATAGCTTTCAATCATCCTTTAGCAACTGTCGATGGTAATGTTTTTAGAGTATGGTCACGATTAAACAATGACTATCGTGATATAAAGTTACAGTCCACTCGAAAAGCATTCGAACAAGAATTACACCCGTATGTGTTGAAGGATGCGGGAACATTTAATCAAGCAATGATGGAGCTAGGGGCGTTAGTATGTACGCCAAAATCACCATTGTGTTTGTTTTGTCCTATTCAAGAACACTGTGAGGCATTTCATATGGGGACTACACAAGAATTACCAGTAAAAACCAAAAGTTTAAATAAGAAAACCATTGAGCAAAAAGTTTTTCTTATTCGTAATGATAATGGTCAATATTTACTTGAAAAGCGTAAAGAAAAACTTCTTAATGGTATGTGGCAATTTCCAATGAGAGAACAAACAAATGCAAACGATGTGATATCTGATGATTTAGGAAAAAGTATCGAAACAATTAACGAACCAGTATTTAAATTAAAGCATCAATTTACCCATCTTACATGGGAAATTAAAGTATACAATGTTACAGCACCTCTTAATATAAAGGAAAATGATTTACCTAAACAAATGACGTGGTTTAATTTAGATGATAGGGAGCAGTATACATTTCCCGTACCAATGGATAAAATATATAAGTTTATTGAAGGTTAATTTATAAACATCAATCTCAAATGCCACTTATAAATGATAGGTTAATCAAGCATATTAAAATATGATATAATCTAAATGGTTAAATACGATAAAGGTGGTGTGGAGTATGGTAAAGGAATCCATACCTAAAGAAGGAGAAAACATTAAGATTCAAAGTTATAAACATGATGGTAATATTCATCGTGTCTGGTCAGAAACCACAATTTTAAAGGGAACGGAACATGTGATTATTGGTGGTAATGATCACACTTTAGTAACTGAAAGTGATGGGCGTACATGGATTACTCGAGAACCAGCAATTGTGTACTTTCATTCTGAATATTGGTTTAATGTTATTTGTATGTTTAGAGAAGATGGTATTTATTATTATTGTAATTTATCTTCGCCTTTTGCATGTGACGAAGAAGCGTTAAAATATATTGATTATGATTTAGATATCAAAGTTTATCCGAACGGAAAATATCATTTACTTGATGAAGATGAGTACGAGCAACATATGAACCAAATGAATTATCCACACGATATCGATATTATTTTAAGAAGAAATGTTGATATTTTACAACAATGGATAGAACAAAAAAAGGGGCCTTTTGCTCCTGACTTTATAAAGGTATGGAAAGAACGTTATAAAAAAATTAGAGATTATTAAGCAAAATAGATGTAAATAAGAATAAAATATTTTATATTGTAAAAGTAATCTATAAAAATTCATAAATGAAGTGTAACAACAACGGTAATTTGTTAGTTCATCTTTCTAACTTAATATCTAATAGAGTGTCTTCGTGTATTAGAGGTTGAGACATTAACATTTGTATCTTTTATTTTTAAAGTGTATACAAATGCAATGTGCCAACCTCTCTTCATTTTCAAATTATTAGGAGGGAAGGCGCATGATAAAACGATATTTAAAGTTTGTAAAACCTTATAGATATCGTATTATTGCAACAATTATAGTAGGGATTATTAAATTCGGTATTCCCATGCTCATACCTTTATTGATTAAATATGCTATAGATGGCGTGATTAATAATCATTCGCTTACAAATCAAGAAAAATTTAGTCACCTTGGTGTAGCAATAGGAATTGCATTATTTATTTTCTTAATTGTTCGCCCGCCGATTGAGTTTATTAGACAATATTTAGCTCAATGGACAAGTAATAAAATACTATATGATATTCGTAAACAATTGTATAATCACTTGCAAGCACTAAGTGTTCGCTTTTATGCAAATAATCAAGTCGGTCAAGTCATTTCAAGAGTGATTAATGATGTCGAACAAACAAAAGACTTTATTCTTACTGGATTGATGAATATCTGGCTTGACTGTATAACGATTATTATCGCACTTTCTATTATGTTCTTCCTTGATGTAAAATTGACGTTTGCTGCAATTTTTATTTTTCCATTTTATAATTTAACTGTTTATTTTTTCTTTGGAAGATTACGAAAACTTACACGTGTGCGCTCACAAGCTCTAGCAGAAGTACAAGGTTTCTTACATGAGCGGGTTCAAGGAATGTCTGTTATTAAAAGTTTTGCTATTGAAGACAATGAAGCTAAAAATTTTGATAACCATAACAAGAATTTTTTACAACGAGCCTTCCAACATACAAGATGGAACGCATATTCTTTTGCTGCTATTAATACTGTTACAGATTTAGGCCCAATAATTGTGATTGGCGTGGGTTCATATTTGGCAATTACAGGATCGATTACTGTCGGAACTCTAGCAGCATTTGTCGGTTATCTAGAACAATTATTTGGACCACTTAGAAGACTAGTATCTTCATTTACTACACTTACACAAAGTTTTGCATCTATGGACAGAGTATTTCAGTTAATGGATGAGGATTACGACATCAAAAATGGCATTGGAGCACAGCCAATTAAAATCAGTAAGGGTCAAATTGATTTAAAACATGTGAGTTTCAAATATAATGAAAATGAAAAAGAAGTATTACACGATATTAATTTAACAATTAACAAAGGCGAAACTGTAGCATTTGTAGGTATGAGTGGTGGTGGAAAATCTACTTTGATTAATCTTATACCAAGATTTTATGATGTTACTCAAGGTGAAATACTTATCGATCATCATAATGTTAAAGATTTCCTAACTGGTAGTTTAAGGAATCAAATAGGCTTAGTACAACAAGATAATATTCTTTTTTCTGATACGGTTAAGGAGAATATTTTGTTGGGTAGGCCTGATGCGACTGATGATGAAGTCGTAGAAGCTGCAAAAATGGCGAATGCCCATGATTTTATTTCAAATTTACCGAATGGATATGATACTGAAGTAGGAGAACGAGGAGTTAAATTATCTGGTGGACAAAAACAAAGGTTGTCAATTGCACGTATCTTTTTAAATAATCCTCCTGTTTTAATATTAGATGAAGCAACAAGTGCATTGGATTTAGAGAGTGAAGCTATTATTCAAGAAGCACTTGATGTTTTAAGTAAGGATAGAACAACATTAATTGTTGCACATCGTCTATCTACCATTACTCATGCAGATAGAATAGTTGTAATGGAAAATGGACGAATTGTTGAGACTGGCACACACCAACAATTAATTAATAAACGCGGTGCTTATGAGCATCTTTATAGTATTCAAAATTTATAAAGCACTTATAACATTGAAAATGCCTGAGACTGTTATTGTCTCAGGCATTTTTGTACTGTTGGCAGTTATTAAAAATAAGAACTATTTTACCTATAATCAAAACTGCTAACTAGGAGAATTTCACTGATTAATCCAATAAAATTCTGATTTACCGTTTTATTATAAGTCAAAGTCCTCATCTGAAATGTCTATATCAGTATCAGAACGGTGATAGGTAAAGAAACTTAAACGGATTCTATCTAAGTGTTCAAGTTGATATCTGTATTCTTCAATTTCAGCAATAATTTGCATCATATTGCTATAAGAATATTGCGTCTGATGTGGGTTTTTAATTAATTCTTGCTGAAAAGCATCCATCAAGTTTTTCTTCTGAGGATTGTCAACTTCATAATCTAATTGAGTGACATCATATCTAGCTTTTTTTGATAGACTCTTAAATATTTGTTCATGTAAAGTAACTAATGAATCAAGTTCTAATTTGATTTGTAAAAGTAATTGATTATTTAGTTGATATAAATCATTTTGATATCGTGACATTCGTTTTAGCACTTCATATGCTTGTCTGGTCGTTCTAACTACTTCTCTAAATAGTATTTTTTTTCTATTCTGTTGATAAATATGTTTTTTTGTTAATGGTCTTTCTTCATTGTAATAGTCGAAAATCTTTTCTAATTTATTGATGCGTGAGTTTAGTTGATCACCATCCTGTTTAATATTATGAAATTCTGATGTGTCATTGAGTACAAGTTTAAACCAAACAAATATATCAGAAGAAATATTCATAGAATTATAATAAATTTTTGTTTCAAACTTAGGAGGTAAAAAAATTAGATTGACAACAGAAGAACTCAATACACCAATCATCACTAGTACAAATCTAAAAAATGCGGCAACATAGAAAGAACCAGTGTGTTGCCCCATAATTATAAGTGCAGTTACGCTTGCAAGTGTTGCTACATGGGCAAGATTAAATTGGAACAAAATTGCAATGAGTAAAATAACGGTAACGCCCATGATAATGAAATTATTACTGAATATCGTTACCATTGTTACTGCAAGTAATGCACCAATCACATTACCAATAGCTTGTTCAGAAACAGTTTTGATTGAGCGATAAACACTCGGTTGCATGGCAACTACTGCACTGACACCTGCTAACGTTTTTAGACCAATATTATCAGGAAGTAAAGAAGCGATAGACATAGCTAAGATAATGGCTATACCAGTTTTGAAAATCCGAGCTCCAAGTCTCAAATTAAATGCTCCTTTTAATTATTTTGAGTAAAAATAATACTCTCATTCATTATTGTTATACACCCCTGAACTTAAATAATCAAGTTTATCTATACGCAATTTGGTTTTTAGATGCAAAATGTTAAGAAATTAAGCAAATAGTTTTATTTTGTACTTTAAAAGCTATTAAATTTTATGAACTATAATAAATTTTGCTTTGGAAAAGTGAAAACGTAAATTTCCATTAAATTTTCAACAGTTAATCCATAATTGAACATAAAAAGAACTTGAACACATAGTTAATGTGTCAAGTTCTCATACTGTAGGTTATTTCATTTTACTAAATGCATAATCAGCTGCTTCTAGTGTGCGATCGATATCTTCTTCAGTATGTTCTGTAGTTAAGAACCATGCTTCAAATTTAGAAGGCGCGAGATTAATGCCTTGGTTCAACATTAATTTAAAGAATTGAGCGAAAGCATCTCCATCAGAGTTTTCAACTTGTTCATAATGTGTAACTTTTTCATTTGTGAAATACAATGTCAGTGAGCCATAGATTCGATTTATTGTTGCTGTAATATGATGCTTATCTATTAATTTTTGTAACCCTTCTTCAAGACGACGACCTAATTGATCAAGTTTATCATAAACACCTTCTTGTTCAAGTACCTCTAATAAAGCAATACCTGCTCTCATAGATAACGGGTTACCGGCCATTGTTCCTGCTTGATAAGCTGGACCTAATGGTGCAACGTGCTCCATAATATCTTGTCGACCACCATAGCCTCCAATTGGTAAACCACCGCCAACAATCTTACCAAAAGCAGTGAGGTCTGGTTTAACACCTAATAAATCTTGAGCTGCACCATAATGGAAACGAAAAGCAGTGATAACTTCATCATAGATAACTAATGTTCCATTATCATGAGAAATTTTATTTACTTCTTCTAAGAAACCTGGTTGTGGCATGACCATCCCAAAATTACCCACAATCGGCTCTACTAATACTGCAGCAATGTCGTCTTTCCAATAATCAATAGCTTCTCTATATGATTCTATATCATTAAACGGTACTGTAATAACCTCTTGTGCAACACTTTGGGGGACACCAGCAGAATCTGGAGAACCAAGTTGAGAAGGTCCACTTCCAGCTGCCACTAAAACTAAATCAGAATGACCATGATAAGAGCCTGCAAACTTAATGATTTTGTTTCTTTTAGTATAAGCACGAGCAACTCTAATTGTTGTCATAACTGCTTCAGTACCAGAGTTCACGAAACGAATCTTTTCTAAAGAAGGAACTGCTTCTCTAAGTTTTTTTGAGAAATTTATTTCTAATTCAGTAGGGGTACCATAAAGTACGCCTTTTGCTGCTTGATCTTGGATAGCTTCGGTGATATGTGGGTGTGCATGACCAGTTATTATTGGACCATAAGCTTGTAGATAGTCGATATATTTATTACCATCTACATCATATAAGTAAGCGCCATGACCTTCTTTCATTACTACTGGTGCCCCACCACCTACTGCTTTATACGACCTTGAAGGTGAATTCACACCTCCCAAAATATATTCATTAGAAAGTTGCTGAAGACGTTCGCTTTCAGTAAATTTCATATCTATCAACCTCTTTTTATTTAATATTTTCAATTAATATCGTATCATAAAATCAACACATTTAAGAAATAGGTGAGTATATGATTAGTAAAGGTGAACAATTTCCCTCTTTTTCTTTAGAAAATCAAGATGGCAATTTTATTTCAAATGAAACAATTAAAGGTCGTAAAACGATTCTTTATTTTTATCCAAGAGATAATACACCAACGTGTACTACTGAAGCTTGTGAATTTAGAGATCACATTGAAGATTTTAATCAACTTGATGTAGATATATATGGCATAAGCGCAGATTCTAAAAAGAAACATCAAAATTTTATAAAAAAACACCAATTGAATTTTGACTTACTCGTAGATAAAGATTATCAACTTGCTAATAAAGTTGGGGTTTACCAATTGAAAAAATCATTTGGCAAGGAGAATATGGGGATTGTAAGAACAACATTTATTCTCGATGAAAATGGTAACATTATTGATGTGATTGAAAAGGTAAAGGTAAAAACACAAATTGAAACAATAAAAAATATTCTGGAGGGTTAATTTTGAAAATTGTTAGCTTAAATAGATTAAATGAAATAGAAAATGAATTAAGAAAACAATTTCCAAACGAAGAATTTAAATTTTATGACAAAGCTATAAATATCCCTATTAATGATAGAAAAACTATGGACATTTTAATAGGTTATGATGGCAAAATAGATCGTACCTTTATTGAACATTGTATCAACCTTAAATGGATTGGATGGTTTGCAACAGGTGTAAATAATTTACCGTTAAATTATATTAAAGAGCGAGATATCATTCTAACAAATGGTAAAGGTATACAAGCTAAACAAGTGTCTGAATATATAATGACATTCATTTTGCATGATTATAAAAAGATGAAAACTTCCTATAGAAATCAATTAGAAAAAAATTATGACTCCAGAATTACTGGTAAAAGATTAAACGAAGAGACTTTATTATTCTTGGGAACTGGTGCGATTGCACAAAGGGCTGCTTATTTAGCCAAAGCTTTTGGAATGAAAGTAATAGGGGTTAGTAAGTCAGGAAAAAATGTTGAACAATTTGATGAAGTTTATACAATTGAAGAGTTAGATGATGTTATTGAAAAGGCAAATATTATTGTTAATGCATTACCTGAAACAGAAGAAACAATTTACTTATTAAAAAGAAAAGATTTCATACAAATGGACAATAATGCCTTATTTATAAATGTAGGAAGAGGAACAATTGTTGATGAGGAAGTGCTCATCAATGTACTCAAAGATCGATTAATCAGACATGCTTATTTAGATGTTTTTGAAAAAGAACCACTTAGTAAGGACAATCCTTTATATGATTTAGATAATGTGACCATAACTGCTCATATTACAGGTAATGATTCTAATAATAATAGAGAAGCTACGGACATTTTCAAAAAGAATCTTGAGCATTTTCTCAATAATTATGATGTAATTGAGAATAAAGTAGACTTAGATTATGGTTACTAATTGAAAACAGCAAGTATTTATTGACATTTATTTATAGCAACAGTTATATTAATATTAAGTAATAATAATTATTATTTAGAAAGATGGTGAAATAAGTGAGTGCGGAACTTGAATCTATTGATCATGAACTTGAAGAGTCAATTGCTTCATTAAGAAAAGCGGGCGTTCGCATTACACCCCAAAGACAAGCAATTATGCGTTATCTTATATCTTCACATTCACATCCAACAGCAGATGAAATATATCAAGCACTTTCACCTAAATTTCCTAATATAAGTGTTGCTACTATCTATAATAATCTAAGAGTTTTTAAAGATATTGGTATAGTCAAAGAGTTAACATATGGTGATTCATCTAGTAGGTTTGATTTTAATACACATAATCACTACCATATTATATGTGAAAAATGTGGTAAAATCGTTGACTTCCATTATCCACAATTAGATGAAGTAGAGCAATTAGCTCAACATGTAACAGATTTTGATGTTACTCATCATCGGATGGAAATATATGGAGTATGTAAAGAATGTAAAGAAGAAGGAAATTGAAGAAAGTAAGGTCGTAGAATAGAAGCAAAATAAAAATTTAGTCATTATTGATACTCTTATGAAGTTTTATTGAGATAAAGTAATGATGAAATAGTATGACTGTTTAGCAATTTCATATAAATAATCGTATATAAGTAGTAGGGGCTGTAATAATTTGTACAGCCTCTTTCTTTTTACATATGACTTCGTTTTGCAGATGTACAAAACGAAAGTATTTACACTATATAAATATAATGTACTATATGTAGATATATATTCACTCATTAAGTAAATTTTAACTTAAAAAATCGATAATAAATATTGACGTTACGTTTATATCTTGATACTATATAAAAGTCGTCAAAAGCAGATTGATTAATTGAAAAGAAAAAGTTAAGAACTTTAAAATTTAGTTAATAAAGTGTAATTTTGACTATTGAAATTAAAATCATTACATTATAAAATGTTATTTGTTGAATTAATTAAGAAATGACAAGAAATGAAATACAAATTAATTCTTGACTTAATAAATTCTGTTTGTTACAATAATGTATTGTAAGTGTTAAAGAACATTGAAAACTGAATGACAATATGTCAACGTTAATTCCAATAAACAGTAACGAAACGTTACAAACTATTTAGTATTTATGAGCTAATCAAACATCATAATTTTTTATGGAGAGTTTGATCCTGGCTCAGGATGAACGCTGGCGGCGTGCCTAATACATGCAAGTCGAGCGAACAGAC
>OIFM01000005.1_pt1 | contig 190521 bp, 190 predicted proteins | sample 1582081 | NCBI WGS metagenome assembly OIFM01 (sample SAMN07501044, study PRJEB24779) | human gut metagenome | reverse complement strand
TTATGAATAAAATTTAAAATTATAAAAATAAGGCTATATCAGCCTAAGGTAAAAACCTTAATCTGATACAGCCCCTTCTTTTTTTAACGTCTAGGAAATACATATTTATTTTTCTGTGACTTGGAGCTTGCGACGGAACGAGAAAAATAAATATCTACCTCCATTTTTTCAATTGATAAATGCTATCACTTCCTACTTCTGTAACACTCCTTATATTTATTAATATTATATAAAGAGAAAATTTTCTTTACTTATTCAATTGAGAACTAGGAGATGAATTTATGAAAGATGAAAGGTTAGACATTGGGGTACGTGTAAGTAAAAATACTATTATAGGAAACTTTATCTTAGCATTTATAAAAATACTAATAGGCTTTATAGCTAGAAGTACTGCTATGCTTGCAGATGGAATGCACTCTCTTTCTGATGTGATAACGACAATAGGCGTTATTATTGGTTTAAAGCTATCTCATAAGGAAGCTGATAAGTCTCATCCTTATGGTCATGAAAAAATAGAAAGTATAACTTCATTATTTCTCGCTATTGTTCTTTTTCTTGTAGCAATTAGCATAGGATATTCTGGAATAATCAAAATAATTAACCATAGCTATGTTACTCCTGGCTTTTCAGCTATAATTGCAGCTATTATTTCAATCATTGTAAAGGAATTAATGTATTGGTATACAATAAAATATGCTAACCAAATTAATAGCCCTTCTTTAAAGGCTGATGCATGGCATCATAGATCTGATGCATTATCATCAGCTGGTGCTTTAATAGGTATAGCTGGTGCTAGAATGGGTTATACTTTTCTAGATCCTCTTGTTGCAATAATAATAGCCTTAGTAATAATTAAAGTTGCTTTTGATATTAGTAAACAAAGTATTGCACAATTAATAGACGAAGCTGCATCTGAAGAAGATATCCAAGTTATAATTGATAGAATCAACTCAATAGATGGAATTTATGAAATAAAGAATTTAAAAACCAGAAAGCATAGCAATAGGCTTTACGTTGATGTTGATATATCTGTGGATGCTACATTAACTGTGGAAGAAGGACATAAAATAGCATTATATGTCCATAATTTAATAGAAGAAGATTCAAGAATAAAGCATTGTATGGTTCATGTAAATCCTTACTATAAAAGTAATTAATGAGGTGTAAATTGAAAATAATCAATTATATATCAAAAAAGTTTTATAGAGCTTCTCCAAATTATACTGAAGAAATATTAGACTATATTAATTCAAAAAATTACTCAAGCTTAACTTCCTATTTAATTTGGGTAGATACAAAGAATTTTAAAACAAATATTTTTAAAGGCAAAACCAATAACTGGACACTAGTACACAGTTATTTATGTACAATAGGCAAAGCCTCTACTCCAACACCTAAAGGAACATATACAGTTGGCATTAAAGGATTATATTTTGGAGTGGAAAAAGGCTATAAATGCTGGTACTATACTCAATTTAAAGGAAACTATCTATTTCATTCAATAATTTATAATTTAGATGGCTCAATAAGAGATGGAAGATTAGGAATGGCTCTTTCAGATGGATGTGTAAGACTTACAAAAGTAAACGCTAAATGGATATATGACAACATTCCAGAAAAAACAAAGGTTATAATAAGCTAAAAAGTTGTACTGTAGCGAATTAAAAATATTCCCTACAGTACAACTTTTTATATAACATCCAATTCTACTTGTCCATAAAAGTTAGTAAACTTAATACTTGCATTTATTCTAGTTTTTACATCAGCAGTATATTCAAACTCTTCACTTTTTCTATCATTAAGAATTAAATTTCCACTCTTATCCTTAATAGTTACAAGAACCTCTCCTTTTTCCCCTTCTACATTAAGTAATACTTTAACCTTTTTATTTGCCTCAATCATAAAGACTTTGCTTTTTTCTCCAGTTAGATTTCTACATTCCTTAAAAGATATTGATCCCTTATTTTCCTTCTTAACAGCAACACCTCTTAATGCTGTACTACCTCCCATACCTACGGCTGTTTTATATGCTACTAAGCCTATTACAAATAAACCCGCTGCTAACATAAGTAGAGCTATTATTGTACCCATATATTCATCCCCTCTTTACTTTTTTATTATTTAATGTATAATTAATCTTAGTTAATATTTATTGTTTTTAAGGAGTTAAGCAAATGAAAAAATTATTTAATTTATCATTTATCTATCTTGGACTTGGACTAATCCTTGGTGTTTTCCACAGAGAATTTACTAAGTTCAATAATTTTTCTGGTGAAACAGTTCTTGGAACTGCACACACACATACTTTAGTATTAGGATTTTTATTTTTCCTAATAATATTATTACTTGATAAAAACTTTGATGTTTCATCTTACAAACACTTTAACAAATGGTTAATATCATACAATATAGGATTAATATCCTTAATTGGAACAATAGTATTCCGTGGAGTACTTGAAGTACTTTCTAAGGATTTTGCTGGCCTTCCTCATATGGCAGGTTTAGGACATGCTATATTAGGTGCTTCACTAATTTGGTTTATGATTATACTTAACAAAAAAATCAAAAAATAAATCTTTTTATTTTAGTATATCAAATTTTTATATAGTAAAGAAGAGAGCTACAGATAATATAATCTATAGCTCTCTTCTTTTAGTTTCTCATTATTATATAAGCTAAATATGCTACATATATTCCAACAAGGATTATTCCTTCTAATCTACCAAGCCTTTTATCTTCCTTTTTATTAAAGAATATTAAAGCACCAATAAATAATGTTACTGCAATTAAAATTATGAAGTCTATTAGCATTACCCCTAAAACTGTAATAGGACTAATGGTTGCTGAAGCTCCAAGTATAAGTACTAAATTAAATATATTAGAACCTAGAACATTCCCTAATGCAATATCATTTTCACCCTTTAAAGCTGCAACAATTGATGTTACTAATTCTGGTAAGGAAGTTCCAACAGCCACTATAGTTAGTCCAACTAACTTTTCACTCATTCCTAGAGCATAAGCAATATTTGTAGCTGAATCTACAACTAAATTTCCTCCAAAGACTATTCCTACAACACCTATTAATGATAATAGTATATTCTTTGACATTTTTATTTCAGATGTATTCTCTTCATCTTTAACACTATCTTTTTTAGCAGCCTTAACTAATATAAACATATAAGCAATACATACTACTAATAAGATAATACCACTTATACGTGAAAGCATATTCTCACTCTTAGGTACTAATCCAAAAATAAGAAAACAAGTTAAAATAGTTACTAATAATGTAGTTATGTAATCTCTTTTTATAGTAGATTTTTTTATTATAAGTGGTGCTACTATAGCTGTTCCACCTAAAACTACTAGTGTATTAAACAAATTAGATCCTAAAACATTTCCTACTGCAATTCCATTGTTTCCATTAAAAGAAGAAATCAAACTTACTGCAAGCTCAGGTGCACTTGTTCCTAATGATACAATTGTTAACCCAACTATTACAGAAGGGATTCCTATTTTTTTAGCTATTGAAGAAGCCCCGTCAACAAATATATCTGCCCCCTTAATTAACAAAAAGAATCCTATAATTAAAATAATGAAGTCCATGAGTTAATTCCTCTACTTTCTTTTGCGAATTTCCTTATAAATTTTATACTAAATCACTCTTATCCTCAAGAAGTTTTTTACTTCTATTTATAATAACCAAAATCAATATATTACATACTGCTTCTGCCCCTATAACAAATATAGCAATTGTCCTTATTACTCCTGCAAAATCTATGTTATATAAAAGAGAGGTCATAATGTGCTCTATGGCAAATAGCGTTAAATAACACACCATAGTAAATCTAATATGCCTTAAAATCGCATTGTCTCCCCTTTCTGCCACCATTGCATAAACCCCTTTTAACAAGTAAAAAACCACATAAATCCAAAGTACAGTAGATACAATATTAAGACTTTCTTTTGCAATAAAAAAATAAATACTATCTTCCATAATTACAGCATCAGAAAGATTCAGTATAAGGTGCGGAAAGATAAATATTAATAATTTTATAATTGATATCCCAGTAAGAATTTTCAAAGGCTTTATTGTTTTTTGAAATAATTTCTCTTTTGGTGATAACATAACACATCCTTCAAGCATTAAAATATATCCTATAAAATCAGGTAATCAATTTATAAATATAACTATATCAAGGAAAACAAATATTAACCCAATAAATATCTTTTTAAATCCATCACTTGTCATTATTTTATCCCCCTTAATTTTTTCAAGTCTTCAACTTGTTTTTTAGTAAACTCTTTATTGGTAGTATCCATAACAGCTATGTTTATTTTTTCTTCTTTACCTTCTTTATTTTTTGCTATAAATGTTACGCTTCCATTAATCATATAATAGTGAGGGAAAATATTATCAACTTCTACTTGAACTTGCAGTATCTCACCCTTTTTCAATTTAATAGGAAAGCTTTTGCTATCTATTTTCTCATTATTAATTTGGATCAAACCATTTTCTAAATATAACTTAAATAACTCATCATCTATTCCTGTAATTTCAATATCATCTTCTACAATAAAACTAGAGTAATTGTAATAGCTATCGTAAAGTGAATCACTCACACTAATAATATTGTTATCTAATAAAGTTAAATCTTTATTTTTAAACTTAATTTCACCAAATTCTATGGCACCTTCTTTTCCTTTAGCTGTAGTATAATTTAACTTTGTTACTTTGGTACCACCAAATAATTTCTTTGTATATTCATCAGAGAATTCCCTTATTGGAATATAAAAATAATTCACTTTATACTTACAACCTATCTCATGATTTAATTCATTATGAAAAAGACCAGTTGAACTTCCAGGATAACTGTACATATTAAGAATATCAAATTCTTCCTCTCCTAATTCAGGAAATACAACTCTTTCTATCTTATCTTCTTCATCACTTGTAAAATAAGAAATAAGAGCTAATTCATTATCTCCATAGCTATAACAAAACAAAGGTTCATTGATACGAGTATTCATAAAATAAATCATATTTACTCCCCATGAAAAAATAATTAAAGCTATTACTCCCAAAAGCATTTTTTTATTAACTTTCATTATTATCATCCCTAGTATAATTTTAACTTGCCCAACTTATTTTTGCTATATATTTATATATTTATAACAATATTTAAATATTTCTTTAAATCATAAAAAAGGTGGAGTGGATATTTATTTTTCGCGTTCCGTCGCAAGCTAGAAGTCACAGAAAAATATATCTATTCCCCCACATACTAAAGGTAACTTTCCTAGACAGTAAAAGAGAAGCTCTATTAGAACTTCTCTTTTATATCTTGGATTATATTATTTCATAAATGTATTCATTGTTTTAATTAACTCTTGTAATTTTTCTTTATCCTCAGAGTTTTCATCAAGGGATAAACAATTCATTGCATAGTTTTCTAGCATTAATGCGCCCACTTTATTAATAGCTGATCTAATAGCAGAAATTTGTATAAGAACATCCTTACAGCATACATTCTTATCCACCATTCCTTGGATTCCTTTTACTTGACCTTCTATTCTTTTTAATCTATTTAAAATATCCTTATTTAATTTATCTTTGTCGTTACTCATTATTATTCCTCCTTATACCCTATATCGGTATATTTATAGTTTATCCTAAAAATGAAAAATGATAAATACCTAACTATATATTTTATCCCTTAGAAAACTCATCATTACCTTTACAATTGAAATCTTTTTTCCAAGCTTCATCGGCATATGGCTTAAATTCACTTGCTAAAGTATCTAACTTTTCTTTAAAATATTTATCATTTAGCATAGCATTTGCACTGGCATCTGTGGTATATGCATTAACCTTAGCTGCAATTTCTCTTATTACATTAGGGTTATCTATCATCATGCATGGCATTAACATATTTTTATTATAGGGTTGCCTATTTCTTAATTCCTTAAACATATTGCATCTAAATACATCTATAAGCTTTTTATCCTTTATGTTATCTGTAGCAATATGAGCAAATATACATGGTTCTACATCACCACTAGAATTTATATGACAATAGTACTTTCCTGCTATACATCCTCCTACATAAGGAGCATCATTAAAGAAATCTATTGTAAAGTAAGGCTTTGTAGTTCTTATTTTTCTAGTTCTTCTACCAAGGTCTATTCTTTGACTTGGAGTTAGCATATCCTTTACATTAGGCTTGTCTCCAACAGGCATATAAATAAAATACCAACTCATTAAGGATCCTTTCTTTATAAGCATATCAATGAACTCTTCAGAACTTACCTTATCTATATTATGAGTTGATGTAGCTGAAGAAACGCCAAAAGGTATTCCCCTATCCCTTAATAAATCCATACCTTCCATTACTTTTTTAAATATTCCTTTTCCCCTTCTACTATCAGTTTCCTCTTCAAAACCTTCTAAAGAAAACATAGGCATTACATTTCCAAGCTTACATAATTTATCAGCTACCTCATCATTAAATAAGGTTCCATTTGTAAACGGAGTAAAGTAAACATCATTATATTTCTCATATATTTTATACATATAATCTACAAAAAAAGGTTCTCCCCCTAATATAATCATATAATGTATCCCTAACTCTCTAGCTTCTCCAACTATTCTATCCACCTCTTCATATGAAAGTCCTGAATCTTTAGGATAATCTGCTGCATAGCACCCAGTACATCTAAGATTACATCTCATTGATGGACTTAATAATAGTACAAAAGGAATCTTTGTATCTTCACTTTCCATCCACTTTCCTCTTTTAGGTACTCCACTCCATATAGCATTAGCCAAAAAATTCTTAAAAAACTTTTGTAAACAGTTTGAATTTGTGGTGGAAAGTATATGATTTATCTCTTCCTTTATAGAAGGTACTTCATTATAGTATTTCTCTATACTCTCTATAGCATCTTTACTTTCTGTATTTCTTGATAATGCCTTAATAACACTAAATAACTTGTCTACATTCTTTTCTGGATTCTTTTCTAGGATTCTACAAACCTGAGAAATAATCACCTCCCTACTTTCCTTTCCGATGGTTTCAATTATGTTCATAGCATTACCTCCTTATAATCTTACAATGACTATTAGTCATTATAAAATTATATTCATTTTCCAAAGAATGAATACCTAAAAATATAAAAAGTAAGCTTAAAATATAATTTCTAAGCTTACTTTAAAATCTTTAATATATATTTATTTATACTTTTCTTTATTTTAACAACTATGTCTATAACCTTTTTCTCTTTAGATACTACTTTAAATCATTTAACGCTTTAAACACTCTTTGTGAAGCTTCCTCTATATCTTCTCTATCTCCAAAGCAACTAAATCTGAAGCGTCCTTCACCATTTTCACCAAAGCCTTCTCCTGGAGTTCCAACAACATTTGCTTCTGTTAATAGAAAATCAAAAAACTCCCAAGATGACATTTTGTTTGGACATTCAATCCATATATATGGTGAATTTACTCCTCCAGTATAAGAAATTCCAAGTTCATCAAAGACTTTAGATATTATCTTAGCATTTTCTTTATAATAATCTATTACTTCCTTTACCTTCTCTCTTCCCTCTTTAGAGAATACTCCTGAAGCAGCCTTTTGAACAACATAAGATACCCCATTAAATTTAGTTGTTTGTCTTCTAAGCCACAACTTGTTTAACTTAACTCCTTCACATTCTAATTCTAAAGGAACTATTGTATAACCGCATCTCATTCCTGTAAAGCCAGCTGTTTTAGAAAGGGAACATACTTCAATTGCACATTCTTTTGCCCCTTCTATTTCATATATACTTCTTGGAATTTCTGGGCTAGATATAAAAGCTTCGTATGCTGCATCGAAAAGGATTATTGCTCCAATTTCCTTTGCATATTGAACCCACTTTTCTAATTGTTCCCTATTGTATGCTGCACCTGTAGGATTATTAGGCGAACATAAATATATTATATCTCCTTTAACATTGAAATCTGGTAATGGAAGATAATTATTTTCTGCATTACAGTTCATATATTCTATTTTTCTTCCATCCATAATATTAGTATCTACATATACAGGATACACTGGATCTGGTATTAAAACTATATTATCCTTTGAGAAAATATCTAATAAATTTCCCAAATCACTTTTAGCTCCATCACTTATAAATATTGATTTTTCATCTAGCTGAACACCAAATTCACTATAATATCCCCTAATACCTTCTCTTAGGAAATCATACCCTTGTTCAGGACCATACCCTTTAAAGGAATCTTTTTTTGCCATTTCTTCAACACCAGTTTTTAATGAATTAATTACTGGCTCTGATAATGGTAAAACTACATCTCCTATTCCAAGAGATATAACTCTTTTATCAGGATTCTTTTCTTTATAAGCTTTAACCTTTTTAGCTATTGTTGAAAATAAATAGCTATCTTTTAAACTTAAATAGTTACTATTGATCTTTACCATACTCCCCCTCCTTGGATGCTTTTACTAATCCCACAAATAACGGATGTGGTCTATTTGGACGTGATAAAAACTCTGGGTGGTATTGAGCTGCAACAAAGAAGTCATTCTTATCTATTTCTACAACTTCAACTAAACTTCCATCTGGAGAAACACCACTTAATGTCATACCCTTTTCTTCAAACATTGCTCTATACTTATTATTAAACTCAAACCTATGTCTATGTCTTTCTTCTATTCTATCTCTTCCATATAATTCTTTTAATTTACTACCATCTTTTATAGCACAAGGGTATAAGCCCAATCTCATTGTTCCACCCTTATACTCAACACCTAGTTGATTATTCATTAAGTCTACAACTGGGTTCTTACATACTTCATCAAACTCCCTTGAATTAGCATCCTTTAAACCTAAAACATTTCTTGCAAACTCAATTACAGCAGTTTGCATACCTAAGCAAATTCCTAAGAAAGGTAAATTGTTTTCTCTAGCATACCTTATCGCTTCAATTTTCCCCTCTATTCCTCTATTACCAAAACCACCTGGTACAACTATACCACTGCAATTCCTTAGCATTTCTTTAACTGTTTCTCTTGTTACCTCTTCACTATCAATCCATTGTATATCTATGTTTACTCCATTTTCATAACCTGCATGCTTTAAACTTTCTGCTACAGAAATATATGCATCATGAAGTTGTACATACTTCCCTACTATTCCAATTTTAACTTCCTTATCACAGGCTTTAATTTTCTTAACCATAGCTTCCCATTCAGTTAAGTTGGATTTAGTATTTTTAATTCCTAATTCTCTGCATACAATCTCAGAAAATCTATTCTTTTCAAGCATTAATGGTGCTTCATATAATACTGGTACAGTTCTGTTTTCTATTACACAATCCTCTTTTACATTGCAGAACATTGCAATTTTATTTCTTACTGACTCATTTAATTCTATGTCACATCTACACATAATAATGTCTGGTTTTATTCCCAAACCTTGCAACTCTTTTACACTATGTTGTGTTGGTTTAGTCTTTAATTCCTCTGACCCTAATATGTATGGAACTAAAGTAACATGTATAAACAAACAATTTTCACGTCCTACTTCTAATGAAACTTGCCTTATAGCCTCTAGGAATGGAAGTGATTCTATGTCACCTACAGTTCCTCCAATCTCAGTAATAATCACATTTGAATTGGTATTATTTCCTAGTAAATAAACTTGGTTTTTAATCTCATTTGTAATGTGTGGTATTACTTGAACCGTTTCTCCTAAGTATTCCCCTTTTCTTTCTTTATTTAAAACATTCCAATATACCTTACCTGTTGTAATATTAGAATATTTATTTAAGCTTTCATCAATAAACCTTTCATAATGCCCTAAATCTAAATCCGTTTCTGCACCATCATCTGTTACAAAAACCTCACCATGTTGAAAGGGGCTCATTGTTCCAGGATCAATATTAATATATGGGTCAAACTTTTGAGCTGCTACCTTTAATCCTCTACTTTTTAAAAGTCTTCCTAAGGATGCTGCTGTTATACCTTTTCCAAGGCCTGATACAACTCCACCTGTTACAAAAATATACTTTTTACTCATCTTCTATCCTTCCTTCGTACACAAATTCTGCAGGTCCTTCCATATAAACATCTCCCTGTGAAGTATAATTTATAATTAATTCTCCACCTAAAAGCCCAACCTTTATATCACTATCTCTCTTACAATATCCGTTTATAACTGAAGCTACAACAGAAGCACATGCCCCTGTTCCACAAGCAAGGGTTTCACCACTTCCTCTTTCCCAAACTCTCATTTTTATATATTTTTCATTAATAATTTCCACAAATTCTGTATTAATTCTATCTGGAAAAATTTCATTATTCTCAAAATATGGTCCTATTTTTTCTAAATCTAAGTTATGAATATTATCCATAAATACTACACAATGAGGATTTCCCATTGATAGGCATGTAATATTATATTTTTCTTTATTAATAATTAACTCTCTATTTATAACTTCTTCTTCATCTGATATAACCGGAATATTTTTTGCCTCTACAATAGGTTTTCCCATATTTACTTTTACAGATACTACTTTTTCATTTACTACCTTTAAATCTAATACCTTAATTCCTGATAGAGTTTCTAGTTTAATACTTGTTTTTTTAGTTAGCCCCTTCTCATATAAGTATTTACCAACACATCTTGATGCATTGCCACACATCTTTCCTTCTGATCCATCAGCATTAAACATTCTCATTCTAAAATCTGCCTTATCTGATGGCAATATAAGCACAATACCATCTCCACCAGCTCCAAAGTGTCTATCACTTAACTTAATTGATAATTCCCCTGGACTTTTTATTTTCTCTTCAAAGCAATTAAAATATATATAATCATTTCCTATACCATGCATCTTTGTAAATTTCATAATATCTATACCCCATATCTTTTAATAATTTTATCTGCCACCTCTCTACGAGTTATTCTTTCATTCATAGCATGCTTTTCTATAACTCTATGAGCTTCTTCCTCCGTTATGTTATTATATTGAATTAACAAACATTTTGCTCTATCTATTCTCTTTATATCTTCTACTTTTCTTTTTAATGTGCTTTGCTCCTTTTTTAACGCCCTAAATCTCCTTAAAGAGGTAAAAACAAATTTTACTCCTTGATAAAATATTGATTTTGTAAAAGGCTTTGATATAACAAATACTCCATAATCTTCAACCTTAGCACTAATCATATCAGCACTTTCACTTTTAACCATAAGTATAACCCCAATAGTTCCTCCTTCTGCTATTTTAATAGCTAAATCATTACCAAATTCATCAGTAAGAGGTGTATCAATTATAACCATATTATATTCATCTACAAGTATTCTTCTCCTTGCAGCTCCACTATTATTTTCAGTGTCAACATGGATATATCCCATATCTTTTAAATTGTCAGTATATACTTTTTTTCCTTTTTCAGAACTACAAACTACAAGTATCTTATCCATATAACACCTCCCACGCTAGCACATCTAATTAAAGTTTAATAAAGTAATTATTTATTTCCCAATCACTTACTTCATCATTTTGAACACATTTTTCTTCGTAATCCTTCCATTCATTCTTTTTATTCTCAATAAACTTATTAAAAACAAAATCTCCTAATGACTCTTTTACAAATGTACTTTTTTCCATTATATTTATAGCTTCCCCAAGATTATCTGGAAGACTATCAATATCATTTTCTAATAGACTTGAATACATATTTTTATCAACAGGAGCTATAAGTTTTTTATTCTTCTCTATGCCTTCAAGACCTGCCTTTAATAATAAAGAAAAAGCCATATATGGATTGCATGTACAATCTGCACTTCTAAGTTCCATCCTACAGTACTTATCCTTTGATGCTGGTATTCTTATAAGCTGTGATCTATTATTGTGTGACCATGTTATATATTTAGGTGCTTCATATCCCCCAAATCTTTTATATGAATTTACAGTAGGATTTAAAACTGCTGTTATCTCTTTAATACGCCCTAAAATTCCAGCTATAAAACTTTCTGCATTTTCATTATGATTTACATCAGTTAAGAAAATATTATCCTCATCCTTAAATAAAGATAAATTTATATGAAGACCTGAACCACTCTTATCTATAAATGGTTTAGGCATAAAACTTCCATGTAGCCCATTTAACGATGCTATTGTTTTTACTACATTTTTAAAAGTTATAAAATTATCAGCAGAAGCTAGAGAGCCATCATACATAAAATCAATTTCATTTTGCCCTGGTCCTGATTCATGATGAGAACTTTCTGGAGTTAATCCCATATCCTCAAGTGTAAGGCAAATTTCTCTTCTTACATTCTCTCCCTTATCAAAAGGTGCAACATCAAAATATCCAGCTAAATCATGAGGAATTAATATTGGGTCTCCTTCATCATCCCTTTTAAACAAGTAGAATTCACATTCTGGTCCAACCTTAGATAAATATCCTTTACTCCAAAGTTCATCTTCTGTTTTTTTAAGTATATATCTCGTATCTCCCTCAAAGATTTCCCCATTAGGCTTTTTAATATAGCAAAAGAATCTTGCCACCCTACCTTCCTGTGGTCTCCAAGGTAATATTGTTAATGTTGATGGGTCTGGATATAAGAATAAATCTGACTCTTCTATATCTAAAAATCCCTTTATAGATGAAGCATCAAAGCTTATTCCATACTTAAAAGCCCTTTCTAATTGAGAGGACATTATTGATATATTTTTTAATTCCCCCAATATATCACAAAATTGAAGTCTAATAAATTTAATATCATTATCATCTACAAACTTGATGATTTCACTTATTGTTCTATCCATAATTACCCTCCTTAATGTCTCTATAAACAAAAAAAGACGTCACTAAACCTGCGAATCACTCACAAACTTAGAACGCCTTTGTCCTATTAACATTTTATTCCTTAGATATTTTTTTGTCAATATTTTAAAAAAGTATTGACTATTTATTTCCATCAAGAATATAATGAACTAAAGCAAAGACGCTATAGGATTAATTTCCTAGGGCGTCTTTTTTTATTTTAAAAGGGGGCTATATATATGAGTAAAACATTCATTCCTAAAAACTATGAACCTAAACTTGATTTATTTCAAACACAAATGGCTATTGAAATTATAAAAAGTAAATTTCAAAAAGAACTTGGGGAAAAGTTAAATTTAAAGAGAGTATCTGCACCACTATTTGTAGATCCTACAACAGGAATTAATGACAACTTAAATGGATACGAACGTCCAGTAAGTTTCGATATTAAGGAAACTGGAACTTACGCAGAAGTAGTACACTCTCTTGCTAAGTGGAAACGTATGGCACTATTTAAATATGGTTTTAAAGAGTTAACAGGTCTTTATACTGATATGAATGCAATACGTAGAGATGAAGAAATGGATAACCTTCACTCAATATATATTGATCAGTGGGATTGGGAAAAGATAATTACTAAAGAAACACGTAATATTGAGTATTTGAAGGATACAGTAAAAAGCATCGTTTCTGCAATCTGTAATACCTTGGATTCATTAAAAGTAATTTATCCTGAAATTACAACGACTCTTTCTAATGATGTTACTTTTATTACCACAGAAGAACTATATAATCTTTATCCAGAGCTAACTCCTAAAGAGAGAGAAAATGAATTTGTAAAAACTCATAAAACCTCTTTCATAATGAAAATTGGAGATCTTCTACCTAATGGTAAAAAGCATGATGGACGTGCTCCTGACTATGATGACTGGGCATTAAATGGAGATATATTATTTTGGAATGATATTTTAGAATGTGCCTTTGAGGTTTCTTCAATGGGAATAAGAGTAGATAAAACCTCCCTTGAAGAACAGTTAGTTAAAAGTGGATGCGAAGATAGAAAGAACCTACCTTTTCATAAGATGATTCTTAATGAAACCTTGCCACTAACTTTAGGTGGTGGAATTGGACAATCTAGACTCTCCATGCTTCTACTTGGAAAAGCACATATAGGAGAAGTTCATTCATCAATTTGGGATAAAGATACCCTAAAAATTTGTAAAGAAAATAATATAAACTTGCTATAGGAGGGATTTATAAATGAATAAAGATTATGTACCTAATTTATTTGGAAGCATGGTTTTCAATGAAAAAATAATGAAAGAAAGATTACCAAAACAAACTTACAATGAACTAAAATCTTGTATTGATAAGGGTAAAGCTCTTAATATAAATGTGGCAAATATTGTAGCATGTGCCATGAAAGACTGGGCATTAGAAAAAGGTGCTACTCACTTTACACACTGGTTCCAACCAATGACAGGAATAACAGCTGAAAAGCATGATTCCTTTATTTCACCAACTGAAGATGGACAAATAATTATGGAATTTTCAGGTAAAGAATTAATTAAGGGGGAACCTGATGCTTCAAGTTTCCCAAATGGTGGCTTAAGGGTAACCTTTGAAGCTAGAGGTTATACAGCATGGGACCCCACTTCATATGCCTTTATAAAAGATAATACTTTATGTATACCAACTGTCTTCTACTCATATAGCGGGGAAGCTTTAGACAAAAAAACTCCTCTACTTCGTTCCATGGAAGCAATAAACAAACAAGCTTTAAGAGTATTAAATTTATTTGGTAATGAAGATGTTAAGAGTGTTATAACAACTGTTGGACCTGAACAAGAATACTTTATAATTGATAAAGATCTTTACTTAAAGAGATTAGACTTAATATTAACAGGACGTACTTTACTAGGTGCAAAAGCGCCTAAAGGGCAAGAACTTGAAGATCACTATTTTGGTATTATAAAACCTAGAATAGCAGCTTTTATGGAAGAATTAGATAAGGAATTATGGAAGCTTGGAGTACTTGTAAAGACTAAACACAATGAAGTTGCGCCTGCCCAACATGAGCTTGCTCCTATATTTACTACAACTAATTTAGCTACAGATCACAACCAATTAACTATGGAAACTATGAAGAAGGTTGCTGATAAACATGGTTTAGTATGTTTACTTCATGAAAAACCCTTTGAAGGTATAAATGGTTCAGGAAAGCACAATAACTGGTCTTTATCTACTGATAATGGTCAAAACCTTTTAGAACCTGGAAAAACTCCAGCTAAAAATGCTCAATTTTTAACTTTCCTATGTGCAGTAATTAAAGCTGTGGATGAATATCAAGATTTACTAAGAATATCTGTAGCCAATGCTGGAAATGACCATAGATTAGGTGCTAATGAAGCTCCTCCAGCTATAGTTTCAATGTTCTTAGGTGATGAGCTTTCAGGTATATTAGATGCTATTGAAAATAATGAAAAGTACTCAGCTAAAGACAAGGTAGAAATGGAACTTGGAGTTGATGTCCTTCCTAGATTTCCCAAAGATACAACAGATAGAAATAGAACATCTCCTTTTGCATTTACAGGTAATAAGTTTGAATTTAGAATGCTTGGCTCTACCTTCTCTGTCTCTGGACCAAATGTAATCTTAAATACAATTGTTGCTGAAGCTCTTTCTTCCTTTGCAGATGAACTTGAAGGGGCAACTGATTTTAAGAAGGCTTTAAATTCATTAATTAAAAAGACTCTAAAAGACCATAAGAGAATTATATTTAATGGAAATAATTACTCTGATGAATGGATCCAAGAGGCAGAAAAGAGAGGTTTATTAAACTTAAGAACTACAGTTGATGCTCTTCCTTACTTCATTAAGGATAAAAATATAGCTTTATTTGAAAAGCATAATATATTTACTGAAACAGAAATTCGTTCAAGATATGAAATATTACTTGAAAATTACTCAAAAATCATAAATATTGAAGCACTAACAATGGTGGATATGATAAGAAAAGAAATACTACCTGCTGTTACTAATTACATGAAAAATTTAAGTGATACAATCATAGCTAAAAAGTCTGTTGGCTTAAGTAACTGCTGTGATATGGAAAGAGGAACCTTAACTAATATATCTAACCTAGCTAACAATTTATATACCGAAATAGAAAAGCTAGATAGCCTTTTAAGAAGGGTTGATGACTATTCAGATCCACTATCAGTTGCGGACTTCTACAAATCATTAATTATACCTACTATGGAAGAAGCTAGATCCTATGCGGACAGTCTTGAATTATTAGTAGGCAAAGAATATTGGCCAATACCAACTTATGCAGACTTACTATATAAAATATAAGTTTACTAAAGGCGTAATTCTAAACAGAATTACGCCCTTATTATTCCCTATAATTAATAGTTTTTAATTCCCCATCATAAGCAATAGATGAATTTTCAAAAACCTCTTTAGCATTATGAATAAAATCCTGAGGATTTGGAAGTGATGGACTAAAATGAGTTATTTTAAGTTCCATACATTCCCCTAACTTTGCAAGTGTTGCACTTTCTCTAAAAGTCATATGCTTATTTTTTAAAGCTTTATCCAAATCATTATCGTCCCCATAGTTGCCCTCACAAATAAACAAATCACTATCTTTAATAAATTCAGGTATTTCTTTTATAGGCCTTGTGTCTGTAATATATGATAATTTTATTCCCCTTCTCTCATGGCCTAACACCATTTCCTTTGTATATATGCTCCCCTCATATTCAATTTCCTCTTCATTCTTTTGAAGCTTTGACCACAAAATCTTTGGAACATTATTTTCTTCTGCCTTTTCCCTATCAAACTTTCTTCTTCTCTTAAAATAGAAGCTGTATCCAACACAATTAGTTGAATGTTCCAATTCTAATGAAGAAATAATAATTTCATCACTTAGCACTATTTTTTCTGTTTTCACCTCAATAACCTCTAATTCATAAGGTAAATAGGGGTTAATAACATTTAATCCATCCACTACTTTTCTTAGCCCTACAGGACCTATTATTTTTACCTTCTCTCTTCTATCACTATTTCCCATGGTAGATAATAGCCCTGGAAGTCCTATTATATGATCACCATGTACATGAGTTATACATATACAATCAATATTCTTAAATCCTAACCCACCTTCTCTAATAGCTACTTGTGTTCCTTCTCCACAATCAATTAATATCTTTCTTCCATTATAAGCAACCATTAAAGCTGCTAAATGCCTATTAGGTAAAGGTATATTTCCTAGTGTTCCCAAAAAACATAAATCAACCATCTTATCACTCCTAGATGTAAAAAGGGCAGCATTTGCTTGCTGCCCCCTAGATTATTTTATATGTTCATGATCTAAAATATGCTTTTCACAATAAGCATGCTTTCCATTACATCTGCTACAATATCTAAATTCCATATCTGGATCATCTACATCAGTAATGCCACAAACAGTGCACTTATGAGTATATGACTTTTTAACAGAATTAATTTTTCTCTTATAGTCCTTCATTCTTATAACAGAGCTATTTCTCATTTTCTTTTCCCTATAATTACTTGCTCCAAAGAATAAAAGGTAATTAATTACAGGAACTAGATTAATTAAAATTCCTTGTATACTAAAATTAATAATGCTTTGTAAAACTCCTAATATTATTATTGCCCAGTTAAAATATCCTAAATACTTTGCTTTAATAGGCAAAATGAAAAATAGTAAAAATTCTGCATTAGGATATAGCTTAGCATAAGCTAAAAATAAAGATAAATTTATTATATCAGCAGTAACAGAATTCATTGTTATAAAAGATATAACAATTGCTGATATCATACCTACCAAATAATAAAGGTTAAATTTAAACCCGCCCCACTCATATTCTAAAGCGTTCCCAGCTATATAATAAAAGTAGAAAGCAAAAACTGCAAATACTATACTTCCTGGATTCATTACAAAAACAAAGGTTACAAGTCTCCATATTTGACCTTGTAATACTAAAGCTGGTTCTAAATAAAGCATACTTCTTATATTTGTCTTTAAAACATAATCTATTATAAATAAGGCTGCACTACCAGCTATAATTATTCCCATTAAATTATGAATATAATGTCTTCCAAATTTTCTATCAAGCTTATTTATCCAATTCAAAAGCAAACGCCCCTTTATCTCATATTTTGTTTAATATAAATTCTACCACATAATATAATAATAGCCAAGAAATTTGGAGAGGATATTTATTTTTCGCGTTCCGTCGCAAGCTCCAAGTCGCAGAAAAATAAATATCTATTCCCCCATAACTAAAGGTAGGAAATTTATAAAATTATTTTCTTTAGTTTTAGTTCTTTTTTCTATCTAAAGTTTGCATCAGGACAGCATGTATAGCATCCATCACTATTATGATAATAATTCTTTTTGCAGGATTCTACTGCTTCAATATCGCTATAATACTCACCCATATAAGTTATATTTAATTCTTCAGGCATATTCTTACACCCCTCTTCATGAACTATATGCATACCATTTAAGTCAACTTTCTTAGTAACATAATATGAACTCATCCCTTATTCTACCCCTTTTTCCCTTTCTTATATGAATCATTATCGCACTAGTATACATAATTGTAAATATTTAACAATTATATTTTTATATAAATTATACTTTTTAATAAATTTGTACCTCATAAAGGTTAATCCATATATTTTCATCTCTAATATGTGGTTTTAAACCGTCTCATACACAAACCTCACACTTTCCTCTTATATGCTGAATATATCTAGGCAATCCTGTATTTGACTAACTTTAATAATTGCCTTAATATAAATACATAGTAAATAACGCGGGATGGAGCAGTTGGTAGCTCGTTGGGCTCATAACCCAAAGGTCGTAGGTTCAAGTCCTGCTCCCGCAACCATATAGAAGAACTTCTAGAATAACTAGAAGTTCTTTTTTGATTTAAAATAATATGTCTATACAATCTTTCCTACTATTCCCTATAACTGTTATAATAATTACATATTCTATAAATGGGGAGAGGATTTACTATGAAGAAAAAATATGTAATAGCTTATATGAGAGATGGTGGACTAGAAACAATTACTGAAGAAGATGCTAAGAAACTTACTCATGTTAACTTAGCCTTTGGTAAAATTGATTCTGAAGGAAAAATTTATACTAAATTAAAGAACTTTAATGAATTAGAAAAAATAAGAAAATATAATCCTGAAATTAAATTTCTTATTTCTCTAGGTGGATGGGGAAATGGTGGTTTCTCTGAAGCTTCCATGACAGAAGAAAGTAGAAAATTCTTTAATGAAGAAGCTATAAGATTTATGAAAGAACATAAATTAGATGGTATTGATATAGATTGGGAATATCCTACTTCATCAATCTCTGGAATTACATCTAGCCCTAAAGATAAAGAGAACTTCACTCTTCTATTAAAGGATTTAAGAGAAGCTTTAGACAAAGAAGGAAAGAAAGACAACAGACACTATTTGTTAACTATAGCAGCTGGTGCTGATGAATATTTTATTAGATTTACTAATATGAAAAAAGTTCAAAAATACTTAGATTATATTATGCTTATGACCTATGATTTTAGAGGCGGTTTTCAAATATTAACTGGTCATCATACTAATCTTTATACTTCTTCAGGAGATATATTTCCAAGCAGTATTATGAATTCAGTTAAACTATTTGAAGCTGCTGGAGTACCATCAGAAAAATTATTAATAGGTTCTGCCTTCTACTCTAGATCTTGGACAGGAGTTCCTAATATAAATAATGGATATCTTCAAATGGCTCAATCAACAGGTGGTATATCTCAAGATTTTACTGATTTAGATAGAGATTATATTAATAAAAATGGTTACACAAGATATTGGGATGATGAAGCAAAAGCCCCTTACCTATTTAATGGTGATAATTTTATATCCTATGATGATGAAGAATCTATTTCTCATAAATCAAAATATGTTGAGGATAATAATTTAAGAGGAATTATGTTCTGGCTTTATGATGCTGATAAGACTGGTAAACTTTTAAATGCAATTCATGAAGGACTTAAATAGGATAATAAAGATAATATATATAACTAAGATAAGAAAGTTAAGATAAAGGAGCTATCTCAATAGATAATAAATTTTCTCTATTGGGACAGCTCCTTTTCTTATTAAAATTAAAACTTCCAATAAGCTTTGTTGTTTCTTCAATATATTCATTTTTAGAATTTATAAAGAATGATTTGGAGATTTGAGATAGCAAGAAGAAAAAAATATTCAGGCATCTACATTAACTCTTTTTACCTTCTTATCTTTTTATCCAGCTTCTTATTATATAAAAACATAAACAACGATGCTCCAAATATTATTAAATATCCAATAACACTTAAGTAATCTGGTAATGCTCCAAAGATAACAAAACTAATTAATGCTGAGAAAATTATATTTGAATAATCAAAAATAGAAATTTCTTTTGCAGGAGCATATTTATATGCCAAGGTTATTCCAAACTGTCCAATGCTTGCAAATACACCAGCTAATAATAAATACATAAGCTGAGTCATTGTCATAGATTTATATACTGCCATCATAAATGGGAATATTGCAACTAATGAAAAGGCAGAGAAATAAAATACTATTGTATAATGTTTTTCTTTTCCTCCTAAGACTCTAAGACAAGTGTAGGCTGATGCAGCAAAAATTGCTCCACCTATACCAGCTAAAGCAGGAATCATTTCAAAATTAAAACTTGGTTTTATAATGAATAAAGCTCCTGAGAAAGCTATAACTAAAGCTAATCCCTGTTTAAAATTAATCTTCTCTTTTAAGAACAAAGCAGAAAATATTATTACAAAGAATGGACTTAATTTATTTAGCATATTTGCATCTGATAGAATAAGTCTATCTATAGCATAATAATTCAGAACTATTCCTAATGTGCCAAAGGTTGACCTCATTATTAAAGTCTTTTGGTTTTCTTTTTTACCAAATAAACTTTCCTTGTGTTTTAGAATTAAAATTAAAGCAACTATTGCAGATACTAGATTCCTAAAAAAAGTTTTTTGAAAGGATGGTAAATCCCCAGCTAACTTAACAAAGGCTGACATCATAGCAAATCCAAAGGCTGATAGTATTATAAATATTATTCCTTTTGTTCTATTACTTAAATTATTAAAATTCATCTGTTCCTCCTAATGTAGCTTTTTAAATTAAAATTCAATATACATTATACTTATATATTATCCATCGCACCATACTAAAGATAAAAAAAGTACTTTGGAAAATCCAAGTACTCATTCACATTTCTACTTATTTTTCTTACTTCTTATAGTATCTCTATTCTTATTTAGGTACAATACTGCAGCCACAATTATAAAGACAAAGATTAATCCTGATATAATCAATAATGTTTTTTCTCCACCTTCTAGTCCTTTTAATTCTTCATAGATAGGCACCTCTTCTGACTCTTTATACTTAAAGTTTCTTACATTACCATCTATATCAATAACTGCTCCATCTCCATACAACTTATATACCTCTGTTTCTTTTCCTAGATACACCAAACTCTTAGTTAATAATTCTTCATTTGGAGATGTTAGAACTAACATAAACTTTCCACTACTGTAGCTAGAGTAATCTAACTGAAATGTTGCAATGTTTTTAGCATAATCATCCATTAAATATAATTTTTCATTAGATAAGAATTTGCTCCAATCCTTATCATACTTAAACCATAATGAGTTATTTAGTTCCTTTACAATCTTATTATTATTTGGCGTACCATAAACTATAATATTATTATCCTTATGTTCATCCTTTAAGTTACCTATACTTACTGCTCCTATTTTACCAAGGTTGTATCTCATGCCTTTTCCCATAAGGTTAGCCATATTTCCTAAAGCAGTTAACTCCTTAGATTGAAGGTTATCTGGAATAATAAACATGGTATCATTTATATCCCAATCCTGAACAAATGGCGCAGGATAATTATTAAAATAAAACTCATTTGTATTTCTACTATTAATTTGTATATATGAATCTCCAGTTACTAACCCCCATGGTTGTTCATGCTGATTCTTCTCACACTCTACACCTTTCAAATTTAAATCATAAGCTAATTTTATTTCTAAGTATGATGTATTTAAAACATCTTTAGGAATAACTATTGATATATTATCATTATTAGCTTTTTCCCTCTCTAACTTTTTACTACCTATTGGAGTATCATTTATATATACGGTAAATAAAGACCTATCAAAATCAAGATTTTCAGAATATCTTAAATTTAATTCAAGCTTATCTCCTGGAGATAACTTTTTATTCTTAGGTAAGGCATATCCAATCTTAACTTCTTTTCTAAAAAGTCCTTCCACTTTCATTTCACTTATCCCTAATTCATCTAGGGTAATTATAGAGCTAATTGGCTTTATATCTTTATCTAAATCAAGATTACTATTTACAAAGGTTGAACTTGATGAAACTTGACCATATATATCCTTATTCATCAAAAACTTAATAGCACTCTCTAATTCAGTTTCACTATTTGAAATTATAGAAATTAGCTTTAAATCACTTCTTGTAGAAAAAGGTGAATTATTTACTCCTATATAAGCTTCATTATCTAAAGGCAAATCTTTTATATCATTACTTATTATTGGAATATTACTTTTTCCCTCTTCTTTAGAACCTATAAATATAACATTACTTTTAGATAAATCCCCTCTATCACTCCATTTTACTATTTCCCCATTACCATTAATCCCTCCTAAAAGAGTTTGGAATTTTAGAGCAGATGATAATTCACCATCTGTATATTTATCAGGAATTATTATTTTATTATTAGAATCATAGCTTTCTGATAATCCATAAGGAAATTCTATAATTTTATTTTCATATACCTTAGCCTTTTCTACTAATTCTATATTTGATTTTTCCCCCAAAACTAACCAGTTTGCAGTATTATAATCATCAGTACATGGTTCATCACTGCATTTTAAATATCCTTCTACTTTAACTTCATTAGATCCCTCTTTCAATAAATAACTAGGTAAATTTATAGTGAGAGTTTGTGGCTCTCCATTTCTCTTATTTATTTCCATAGAATAAAATTCTGAACCATTAAGTGAAAATGTTAAGTAGCTCTTTACTTTATCAGCTAACACATCTGTTGATTCTATCTGTAAGTTTAAAGTAACTCTTTCAGTTCCTTCTTTACTCTTAGTATTAAAAATCCATCTATAACTATCAAATACTCCATGAAAGGTAATATTACTATTTAACTCAATCTTACTTATATAAGTTTCATTTGTATATGTATAACTATTTTTAGGAAAAGCTGTAGCAATATTTACTGGTATAATAAAACTTACAACTAAAATCAAACTAATTATCTTTAAAAGTTCTTCTATCTTCTTCTTCATTAGTACCTCCTACTCCCTTATTCAAACCTTTCAGTTTTATACCATTTAACCTCTTGCTTTAAAATTGTGTCCTTCATAAAACTATAGAAACCAAATCTAGCTACTATACCCCAAAGCTTACAATATGTAAAATACATTATGGCTATAATAAAGAAATTCTTTAAATTCAATTCTCCTTTTTCTGTAGATATACACACCAGCAATGATAATATAAAAACAGATACTGCCATAACCCATAGTGTAATACCATACCCTTCAATATTTAATGTAATAAGCTCCATTGCTGATAAAATAAATAATAAATCCGAAATAATATTTGCACTTAAAAAGAAGAAATATACCATAACATAATAAGCAATATCAAATCGCGTTGCTCCTGAATCCCTTGCAAAAATGTATTTAACATTCTTTAAAACCACATATATATTTCCTTTTGCCCATCTTGTCCTTTGCTTAAACCAAACCTTTAAGGTTTGAGGTTCTTGCTCCCAAGTTACAGCAAGTGGCATAAATTTAATTTTATACCCCATTCTATATAATCTAAAACTTATTTCGGTATCTTCTGTAACTGCTTTTGTGTCCCATCCCCCCATTTCTTCTATTAAAGATCTTCTTATAATAAAGTTTGTGCCAGGAATGGTACATAAATTAAAGAACTGCCACCTTCCAGCCTGTGACATCCACTGGAAAGCTAAAGTTTCAATATTTATAAAAGCAGTTAACATATTTACTCTCTTATTTCTACATCTAAACTTCCCTATAACAGCACCTAATTGTTTATCTTCTTCTATGGTTTGAACTAGGTATTTTAATGCTTTAGACTCTGGCGTATTGTCAGCATCATATATAGCTAAATATTCACCCTTACTTAAATCTAAGGCAATATTTAATGCATTAGACTTTCCCTTACCACCTGTTATATTATCTGTATTTATTACAATGAAGTTTCTATTTGAATACCTATTTTTTACGTTTTCTAATATCTCAGCTGAATTATCTGATGAATTATCATTTATAATTATGACTTCATATCTATCCGCTGGATAATCCAAATTTAACAATGATACTGCAGTCTTCTCTATTACAATTCCTTCATTATGTGCAGGTACCATAATGCTTACAAATGGATAATGCTCCAATTCCTCTTTCATTTTTTTGTCATTTGTTTTTGTATAATAAATATACCCTCCAATTACTAAGACAATATTTATAGTTATAACAACCCATATAGTCCCTAGGGAGTATAATAAAAGATAGTCAAAAACATTCATATTCCTTTTCCCACCTACTTGAAATATTTCTTTTTATCAATTCTTCTACTATTAAAAAAGAAAATTATAAAAATACATATTGCTATTAATGTAATAGTAAATATCCCTTTATTAAAGGCACTTAAACTCACCTTATCTTCTTTCTCTATTTCTTCATTAATAAAAGCCTTACTATATTCTTTATTAGATATAAACCTTTCAGTATATACACTTTTTCCATTTAGAAATGTCCCTTTATAATTCCCTTCAATTTTATAGTTACCAAAAGAAATCTCCATATCCATTCTTTTAGTAGGATTTGAAAAAACAATTCCTGATGATAACATTTCTTCTACTGTTTTTTGAAATAAATCATTTTCGATGTTTCCATCAATAGCTAAAGCTACTCCATGGTAATATTCCTCATCTAGTTTTTTCCATCCCTCTTCCACAAGAACATTTTTTATTCCTTTAATATTAAGACTTCTTATATTTAAATTTCCTATATCTCTATTATTCCAAAGTAGAATTGTATTACTTTTATGTATAAAGTTTTCTTTATCATAACTATATATCCACTCATTTGGCACTGTAAGCCCAACTGGATATAGCCAGTAATTAACAAAGCTTTCATATGCTAAAGTCATTTTACTAATAAGCTCACTAACCTGAATATTTTGAGACTGATATATATATGGTGATGATATAAATATTGTTCCTCCATTTGCAGCACAATACCTTAAGGCTTCAGTATATCTTTTCATAGAATCAAAATTTTGATTTTTAAACACAGGCATTGCATCTACAATAAAGTTAATTCCCCTTTCTTTTAGATACTCTACTTTTTCAACCAATTCTTTTAAACTATCATATGGATAGACATTTTTTAAAACAAGATAAGTGCCTTTTTTAGAATTATCTATATTAAATTCCCTCTCTAGATATCTTTTTAAAATTAGTTCATTTCCTCTATCTAACATATCTAAATTACTTTTATTAAAGGTAACTACATTTGAATTTCTTTCTTTTATACTATTAACCTTATTATTTAGCTCATCTTCAACGGACAAAACTATAACACCTGAGGCATTAGACACATCCTCATTTGTGTATTCATTCCATCTTTTTATTTTTAAGTCAGAGCCACTTGTTACCATAACTCTTACTAATTTATTTAACAAATTTTCATTAGCTGTAAACTCCTTATAGCTATCAAATATAATTAGAAAATACTTATTTTCAGTATCTGCTTTTATAGTTCTAACAGGAAATGTAGCAAATAGCATTATACATAAAAGAAATACCAAGATCCTTTTTTTAAACATCGTATTCTAATTCCTTCTCAGCTCTTTCAATGAAATCCATTGAATCATTTATTGATTCATTTATAGTGTATGAACCTATTTGAACTTCTATATTTAAATCATTATATAGCTGTTCTTTTCCAATTTTTAATTCACCTATAGATTTTTTTAGTCTATTTTTTACAATACTAGTTCCATCCTTATCTGAAATTATAATAAAAGCAAATGTGTCATCATCTAGAATATATTTTCTATCTTCAAACCTTAATGAATCACTTAATTCTTCTGAGCACTTAACTAAAACCTTATTAAAATATTCTTTTCCTACAATCTTTACAAGCCTATTTCCATGTTTAATTCTCACAAGAATTAGACTTACATGAACGTTATATCTTTTATAAAGGTTAATATATACAGGCATTTCTTCCATAAAGGCACTTAAATTTCTTAATCCAGTTGATATATCTACCTTTATAAACTTTTCGTTATATGAAATTATCTTTGTATAATTATTTTCAAGATTCTTAATTTCTTCTGATAAGAAGGATACAACCAATGCAGTTATAGGGATTATAACTATCCAGAAAAAAACTTCTTCCTCTATTTTCACATTAGAAATCACAGAAATTAAAAAGTTATAGGAGGTATAGACAAAGTCTATTATTAAGATCATTACTAAAACAAAAGTTCTACTTAAATAATAACTTGCTAAGGCTACAATCATTACAAGTGTAATCATTATATAATTCTTAATGTCAGAACCTAAGTTTAAGTAATTGAAAGAAATGGATAATATTAAAAAATATGCTATAAGTAAACTTATAGATATATCTATTTTATTATTTGCTTTATAATCATTCATCCTTAGTTAACTTCCTTTCCACTGTTTTTTATCATTTGTACAATAAAATTTATCAAAATCAAATCAAAGCTTAAATTAAATAGAAATACGTGCTTTGATAAATCTGCATCTCCTGCACCTATTACAGATGTGAATATTTGAGATAACCCAGCCAAATATACATATATAAAGCAATCTTCAATGAGAATTGATTTCTTATCCTTGTTATTAAAAGCTTTTTTATATCTTTTAAAGGAATAAATAAAATATACTCCTGAATACACTATTGCAAATAAAAGTCCTTTAGGAATTATAAACTTCTTTAATGAACTCCATAATACAAAGAAATTACTCTTTGCTCCAAATTCCTTCCCTTCTATCTTTTCAAAGTTCCCCATTGCCTCTGGTCTTATTTCATAAGCTTTACTAAAGCCCATATCTAATACTTTTTTCAAAGCAGATGGGTGGGTTGTGTAATATTTTATAATGGATCCAATAGAGTATTTATTATAGAAGTTTTCTAATAATCTTTCATCATATGGAGAAATTGATGGTGTTTCCTCATAGAATATTTCACCTTCTAATAGTGAATAACTTCCCTCTATTCCAAAGTACTTTAATATTTTTTCAGGATCATTCTCATGTAATAGTACCCCTCTATTCATTGCATGAAATCTATTTATATAATCAAAATCTCCCTTAATAGATTTATAAAAAAACAATGCAGATACTACAAATATAATGGATAATGCTATAGAGCCTGCTCTTATGATTTTATCTCTAGTAGAAAATGCTACTCTTAAAATAAGTATTGCTATTAATATACCAATAGGTGCTAATTGTTGTTTAGCCCCAAAAAACAAGAAAGCAATACATGAAAACAGAATAAGATTTAATAGATTTATTTTATTAAATCTTATAATATATAGGATTATTCCTATACTTAATAAAAACGTAGGGACTACCACTCCTTCTCCATAGAAAGAATTGAAGTAAGATATATATCCAGTATCACAAAATATTACAACATATAACAAAGAAATTAGATATTTTAATCTTTCTTTTTTTAAATATGATGTAAATACTTTTACTAATAAATATCCTGCTATGGAGTGTGTAAAGAGTAGTAATCCCCCTAAAAATCTTATATCAAATATTTTATTACTATAGAATATTTTATTTATTCCTAAAGCAAATTTTATAAAAAATGATTGAGTAGATATCAATAAAGTTTCCGATTCATTATAATACTCATAAATACCATAATCCTTATTAAAATATCCTAAAATCTTATCTTCTTCTTCTATTGGCAAATGATATAAATTATTACTACTCATTATTCTAAAATAATCTCCATTATCAGCAACACCAATTATAGGTCTGATAAAAAGTGTAACACCTCCGATGATTAATATTAGAAAAAATGTCAATAATTGCGGACTTATCCTCTGCCTCAGAGCAAATAAAGCTCCTTTAATTCTTTTATTCATTTGTAATCACCTAATTATCTTTAGTTCTTTAATTATATCTTATTTTATATTTGCCCTATTATCATCAACAATATCTAAAGATTTATCAATAATATGAGATAGAATATATACATATTTCATAAATACTTCTTTAAAATCACCAATGGTTGTATCTTGTTTAAAATAGAATTCAGTATAAGCTATACTATTTGTTCCTTCATACTTTTTAATATAAGGATCTCCCAGTTTATCAATTTCATTATGTACAACTTCTAATACTAAATTTCTTCTTTTTTCAAATGCGTCAACATTTTTACTATTTGCAACATTCTTAAGTTTATATCTTGTAATATATGGATTAGGCTCATAATGTACATATAGTACCAACTTCTCATTAGTAACATGGAACTCTGCTTCAATATGAATTTCATAAGTTTCTTCTCCAACTTCATACAATCCATATTCCCACTTTGCTTCTTTACCTATCCACCTACTCTTTACAAGCTTAGATATAAAGCTTAGTTCATCTCCACCTGCACCTTTCCCAAAAAACCTTACAGATAAATTATCTGGGTAATCCAATGAAAGCATCAATGTTCTAAAGTGTATAAACATCTTTTCCTTTTCATTACTATCAAGAAGAATGTTTATAGATTGTGTGTTAGCTGGAAGCTCTTTAAGGCTATAATATCTAATCATATTAGCTCCAAAATCTTTATATAACCTATTTAATCCTTCATCTTCTATTTCTACCCAAACATCATTTATTAAATCCTTAAAAGTTTTATTAATATACCTATCATCTTCCTTAAGCTCGTCCTCAAGCAATGTTAAATAGATACATTGAAATTTAACCTTCTTATCATTATTATACCCTTGAATAAGCTCTGTTTTAGCTACTTCTTCAGTATAAATAAAGGTTTGATTATGACCTTCATTTGCTTTTAATTTCTCCTCAATAACAGATATAACAATTTCATCTGCATTTTCAGCAATTACAATAATATCTGGTACCCCCCTTGATGTAGAATTTTTGGTATAAGCTTCTACTTCAAATCTATCTATATTAGGTACCTCCAGTATATGTTTACCAAATGCATTTTTGAAATTATTAGAATTATTGATTAACCCCACTATCATATTGCCTATTATTTCTTCATTAAAAGTAATTCCTAATAAATCCATAGTATTTATTGGCATTATCTCATCCCCTTTTGACCCATAATAATTAATTTTATCATATTTAGTCCTAATTTACACCTTTTTTCTATATTTTGTTAATCCTTGTCAATTGTGTCAAAAATGTAAATACCAACACAATTATCTGTGTATTGATAAGTAATACTCTCTTTTAATTTGCAAAAACTCCTCTAAATCATTTAGGAATTGAAATAATAATGCCCTATTCTCAAATTCATCTCTACTCTTTGGTAAATCCATTTGTTTGTATATATCTCTTAAATAATTAACCTTATTAATTAACTGAAGACAGTCATTTTCTTCAGCTAGATTATTTGCCACCTCTTTAGTTAAGTTTGAAAGCATTTTAGTTTGCTCATACTTCATATAAAACCTTTGAAAATGCTTTTTCATTCTTTTTATTGTGTCCATCTGCATAATTCTCATATCTATATACTTTATAAATTGTTTCTTTTCCTTAAATAGATAATTATTATTTATCTCTAAAGCTAATGCTTTTGTGGAAGCAATAGTTTCTTCTATCTCATATAAAACCCTCTGTTCATCTATTGGTACAGCATGAGTAATTAAAGCTTCCCCCATGGAATAAAGTATTTTTCTATATCCATCTTCAATATTTTCTTTATTCTCTTCAAACTTATGTTCTAAAGACTCAGTGAATAAATTAAATATAAGAGCTACCCCTATACCAATTAAGGTTAGACCAAACTCATTTATAACCCAATAAATATCTATGGGATTACTAACTAATAGATGGGTAGATAAAACAGACCCAACTACCATCCCCTCTTGCAAGGAAAATCTTTTTGTTATTGGAACAAATATTAAAAGAAATAGTCCAAAAACTATTGGATTAGTACCAAGAAGTAAATATAGAAAATAAGATAATAATATTGCAATAGATACTGCTATAAATCTTTTTATTGCAACTAATATAGATTCAACTCTAGTACCTTGTATACTTAATATTGATATAATCCCTGCTGTAACACTAAATTCTAAGTCTAACCTTGTCGCTATTATAATTGAAATTGTAGCTGATAGTACAATTTTTACTGTATTAGAGTATAGTGTTTTTTTCATAACCCTTTTCCCCTATTTTATATAAAATCCATTTATATAAGTTTCTTTATCATACTTTATTTCTATTCCATCAACCATTTTTTCATCCTCTTTGTTATATACAAAAGGAATATCATTAATTTCTACTAACATATCCTCTTCACCTTTATAACTTGGATAAATTTCATATGCAGGTCTTCCACACCCTCTAAAAACCTTTATTCTTATGTAATTTTCACTACTATTCTTTATTATATCTTCTAAAGCTTTTTTAGCCTTTTCATCAAATCTTATGTTCATATCTTAATTCTCCCTTACATATTCAAATCTATATTTTTGTTTAACTTCTGGATATTTGTCATGGTCTACTTCACTTGCAAACATCTCCAAAGGTCTTACAAAAGTTCTAAATTCCCCATATAGCGCCTTATATACAACAAGCATTTCACCAGTTTCTGTATGTACTGCTATATCAATTACTTCATATTCATTTCCCTTAAAATGTCTGTAAATTCCAGGTATTATTTTATTCATCTTTTTCACCTCAAATACAATTATACAAACTTTTTCATATAATTAAATACCTTTTTCGCTTTATTTAGTCATGACTCTATTATTTATAATTTTTAAAAATTTATTAATATTTAATATATATAATTTATTTACTACTATTTAATGGTATTATAATATATAAGAGGTGATTAATATGACATTATCTAGTAATAATAATAGCTTGAGTGAAAAAATAGATTTATATAGAACTGTATTATCTGATGAGTTCATGCGCAAATTTAGTAAATTTAATAACATAGACGACTTTTTCAACTCTTGTAATTGTATTATTACAACAGAAGAAGATTTTAATAATATAGATATTGATGAATTTAATGATTATATACAAAAAAATACTAAGTTTGGTTCTTGGAATGATATGATAGAAACAGCAAGAATTGCATTCAGCAAATATAAACTTAACTTACTATAAATAATTCTATATGTTTCTCCACATACTAGATGTGAATTCTATAACAAGGAGGAATATATAATGAAGTACGGAAAAATATTAGCAGCAGTTCTTATCGGATCTACACTTCTTATTGGATGTAGTAATGATAAGAATAATGACACCAATAATGATAATAACAGCAATACACCATCTACTGAACAAAGCCAAAACCCTGGAAATTCAACAGGTACAGAAAAACCTGATATAATTACTTCCCCATCTAAGGTTACAGATGATGTTACTTTAGTTGAAGCTTTAAATGAAACTGGTCCTTGGATAGTAATACCTCAGAATGATATTAAAACTGATAAGGACATAGTTGTTTCTAAACTTACAACTATTCCTGAGGGAAAAGTAGGACGTAATATTTCACTTTATGCAACTGATGAAAATCAAAATGTAGTTAAAGAATTTACACTAACTGCACCTAGATTAACAATTGCTGCTGATGACGTTGAATTAAAACGTGGTACATTTGTTGGAGACATATACGTTCAAGGAAAGAACTTTAAAATCTCAAATACAAAGGTACAAGGAAACATATACTTCCAAAACCAAGAAGCTAAAGACACATTTAAATTAGATGGAGATGCTTCAGTTTCAGGTGTACAAGAATTAAAAAAGTAAAATAAAAATCACAGAGTAAAATCCTCTGTGATTTTTATTTAATTAATTATTTAAAAGATCGAACATTTCCTTTACTGTTCTCTTTACATTATCAGGTAACTTATCCAAAGCCTTTTTTCTTTTCTTTTCATCTAATTGCATTATTCTCATAACTTCCTGTTGAAGTCCAGGTATGTTATTTAAATCTTGAGTAAGTTGAGCAAACTTTTGTGCGAAAGCAGGATCTTGCTGCATTCTTTGTTGAACCTTTACTATTAGTTCATAAGGATTCATCCTAATCCCCCCATAAATTATTTAAATCATATTTTATCTTATTCATTTTTGCTTTAAAGGTTCTTAAATTTTGCTCTAAAAACATGTTCTAATTAAACTCTATTACATTCAATCCTATTTCATCATCAAATTTTCTACCAATAACTCCATTTATTCTATGTATTATTATTTCACAAGTAGCACTAATTACAGCCTTATTTAAATGGCCACCAACTACGCTTCCATCTTCTTTACCAAAGTTTGCATGAAAATGTAAATATGGTTCATTATCTTTTACTGATATATTCCCTGTAAGGCTTGTCATCTCCATTTCCTCTTTGTACTCACTAGAATAATATTTCTTTTCCTTCACTTTATACAAGCCTAAAACCACATTATCTACTGCACCTATAGCTGATACAGAACCTGCACTTATAGCTTTTTCTTTACATAATTCTGTAATTGCTGAAATTATTTCTTCTCCCTTTTCTAATCTCATTACAATTGTGTCTCCAAATACTTTATAAATCATTATAATCATTCCCTTTCTAGATATAAAGTTGTAGATATGTAAAAGAATCCTCTGCCTATTACGGTAAAGGATTCTAATTTTTACTTACATAAATAATTCTGTTTTACTAATTTAATTATTTCTTTAGCTTCATTTGCTTGCTTTTTAGGCACCTTAAAAGAAATAGGCGCACTATAAAAAGCTCCACTTGTAGCCATTACTGTATTTCCATCAACACCAATTTTAACATCAACATCAAGATCAAAATTACCTGCTGTTTCATAAGTAACACTTTTTATATTTTTCGCTGGGAAAAATTTAACCTCTACTTTTTTACCAGTTACACCTTGTACATCAACTAAATATAATCCTAAGTTAGTTAGAATTATAGAATCTCTTATAAATTGAAATGAAGCTATTATATCTTCTCCATCTAAAATATGATCATTGACATATTTTAAATCTGCTCCCATAGTAGCATTACCAACTAGCTTATCATAAATACCCATTTCATCGCCTCCAAATCATTTATTAATATAATAATATCATATTTTTGTGTAAACCTATACTAATTTATAATATAATCTTCTAAATATTCATTAGCAATATATGAGATTTCACTCCTTAAATTGTTTAACATATTTAATTCTCCACTTTTTAAATCCCTTACTTCATTAACTATTGAATTTATACTATCATAAAACTCTTCTATTTGATCTGTACCTAATAAATCTATTTTATCTTCTATAGGCTTAGGTAAATATATATCTTCATCTATTCCTGAGATCTCATATACCTCAATCTGCTCTATCATAGCCACTACTATAGTAGTTATTTCATTTAAAGTAAACTTTACTTTCTCCATTTTCTTCTCCTATTACTTTATGATAAATCATTATATCCTTAAGATAACCTTATATCAACATTAAATTAATTACATATATTTGCAAATATCCTTTATATTGTTATATAATCTAAAGGTAATATTTGTATTTTTATAAAATGGGGGTAAATATGAAAGATAAATTTCTTAATAATCTAAGTGAAAAAATCACTCTTAACGCTTTGGGGAATAAAGAGGCTGTTATTGGTTCTATAGATGGCTTTAGCTTTACTATAGTTGCTAACAAAAATACATATAATCTTGTATTACCAGTAAAGCTTTCAGAAACTTATACAAAAATGAAGTTATTATACTTCTTAGACAACTTAAAAATTGATTATGACAAAATAAATGATATACTTTACTCTAATTCAAACATTATTGTTAGTTATACACCTAAAAAGATAAATGATTTTTATGTAGATGAATTTCTTGAAATACTAAATAAAATTACTAATGAACTATCACTTAACAATCTTTCAAGTTGCTGTGGTTTATGTGGTGAAGTTGTTAGCATTTCTCCATTTGTAATAGATGGAACACTAGTGCTATGTTGTGATAACTGCAAAAATAATGTACATGCTGATATTGCTTATAAACAAGAATCTATAAGAGAACTTCCAAACAACATTCCACTGGGAATAATAGGTGGAATACTTGGCTCTTTAATAGGTGTTGCAGTATGGATGTTTGTAAACTATCTAGGATATATCTCTGCACTTTGTGCAATACTGCTTGTTTTTTGTTGTATAGCTGGATATAAAAGGTTCGGAGGTAGGATTAACATTTCAGGTGTTTTAATAACTTCATTAATTATTATACTTATGGTTTTTCTTGCAAATTACTTGTCTCTTGGAATTTCATTATATTCAGAATTTAAAGATATAGGAGCTTCTTTGTTAGATTGTTTATCAGACATTCCTGCATTACTAAAAGTTCCTGAAGTAAAAAGTGCTTTTATAAAAGACTTAGGTGTAAGCTATTTATTCACAGTAATTTCTGCTATATCAATTTTTGCAAAAACTTATAAAGAAGATAATTACAAAATTAACACTGAAGAAATCACCTACTAAAAAGTTACGTGGATAGGTTTCAATTTACAAGAAACAAATATCCTCTCAGACTTAATATAGAGAAATTAAAAAAGCTGTATCAAAATTACAATTACTTTGATACAGCTTTTTCTACTATTCCATTGTTATTAAAGTCTCTTCTGTTATACTAGCCTCTTTATGTGCTGGTAAATCTATAAACATCTCACCTTCAAGCTTCTTAAATGCTACAGAAAGCATTAACTTAATTCTATTTAATTGATTCACCTCTGAAGCTCCTGGATCATAATCTACTGCTACTATATTGGATTCAGGATATTTTTCCTTAAGTGCCTTTATCATTCCTTTACCTGTTACGTGATTTGGTAAACAAGCAAATGGTTGCATACAAATTATATTAGATGTACCACTTTCAATAAGTTCTATCATCTCTCCTGTTAAGAACCAACCTTCACCAGTTTGATTTCCTAAGGAAAGTATTTGTGATGCCATTTTTCCTAAATCTTTAATATGAGCTGGAGCATGGAATCTATTAGAGTCATTTAAAGCCTTCTTCATAGTTTTTCTATAGCTTTCTAAGAACTCTATGACCATCATATATATATTTCTCTTAACCTTACTTTCACCAAGACATTTATACTTAAAGTCCTCATCATACGCTGTGTAGAAGAAGAAGTCCATTAAATCTGGCATTACTGCTTCAGCACCATTTTCTTCAATTATATCAACAACATTATTATTAGCTGTTGGATGGAATTTAACAAGAATTTCTCCTACTAAACCAACCTTAGGCTTCTTTATATTTAATAACTCTAACTCATCAAATTCTTTAACTATTTGTTTTATATTTTTATTAAATGTTCTCTTGCTACCATTCTTAACATTTTCTTTAGCTATTTCATTCCACTTTTTATATAAAGCATTAGCAGATCCCTTTACTTTTTCATAAGGTCTTGTAGCATATAAAACTCTCATGAATAGATCCCCATATATCATCCCCATAATAGCTCTATTAATTAAAGGTAGAGTAATTTTAAACCCTGGTTGTTTTTCAAGCCCTACAGCATTTAAAGATAATATAGGTACTTGTGGAAATCCTGCTTCCTTTAATGCTTTCTTTAAGAACCCAACATAATTTGTTGCTCTGCATCCACCCCCTGTTTGAGTAATAATGACAGAGGTATTATTAACATCATATTTACCTGATTTTAAACCATGTATTATTTGTCCTACAACTATTATTGATGGATAACAAGCATCATTATTAACATACTTTAATCCTTCTTCTACAGCCTCACTATCTATAGCAGGAAGCACTTCTAAATTGTAACCACATGACCTTACTGCCTGTTCTATTATATCAAAATGAATTGGAGACATTTGAGGAGCAATAATAGTATGTTTTCCCCTCATTTCTTTTGTAAATGTAGGATTTCTAAACTCTATTTTTTCCTCTACAGGCACATATCCATTTCTTTCTCTTTCTTCCATAGCAGCCTTTAAAGATCTTATTCTTATTTTAGCAGCTCCTAAATTGTTACCTTCATCAATTTTTAAGCATGTATATATCTTTCCTTTAGAAGAAAGAATTTCTGAAACTTGATCTGTTGTAACTGCATCAAGACCACATCCAAAGGAATTAAGTTGAATTAATTCTAAGGAATCATTCTTAGCTACAAAACTCGCAGCCCTATATAATCTTGAATGATACATCCACTGATCAACAACCCTTAAAGGCGAATCTAATTCTCCTAAATGTGCCACACTATCCTCTGTTAATACAGCCATGTCAAATGAGTTAATTATATCAGGTATTCCATGATTAATTTCTGGGTCAATATGGTATGGCCTTCCTGCTAAAACTATACCCTTCTTTCCAGTTTCCTTTAAATATTCTAATACTTCTTTAGCTTTATTTCTTATATCATTATCAAAGTTTTCTCTCTCTTTATAGGCCTCTTCAACTGCTTTTCTTGCTTCATCTATAGTTACATTAAAGTCCTTAAATTCTTCTACAATTCTTTCTGACAGCACATCTTTTTCTTCTAAATTTAAAAATGGTTGAATAAATTTAATATTCTTCTCTTTTAACACATCCATATTATTTCTTATCACTTCTGGATATGATGTTACCATTGGACAATTATAGTGATTATTAGCATCCTTAAACTCTATTCTCTCGTAAGGAATACATGGGTAGAATATATTTTTTATTCCCCTATTTATTAATGCCATAATGTGACCATGAGCAATCTTTGCTGGATAACAAGCAGACTCAGATGGTATTGTTTCTATTCCAAGCTCGTATATGCTCTTACTTGAAACGGGAGAAAGCTCTACCCTAAATCCTAAATTAGTTAAAAGTGTAAACCAAAATGGGTAATTTTCGTACATATTAAGTACCCTTGGCAATCCCAAAGTTCCCCTTTTTGCTTCATCCTTTTTTAATGGAATATAATTAAAGGTTCTTTTAAATTTATACTTATACATATTAGGAACTTCTTCTTTTATCTTATCTATTCCTAATCCTTTTTCACATCTGTTTCCAGAAATAAATTCTTCATCTGTAGAGAATTTATTAATTGTTAAAAGACAGTTATTTCCACAGCGACCACATCTTCTAAAATCAGAAGTCATTTGGAAGCTATCAACCTTTTCCTTTGAAAGAATAGTAGACTTTTCTCCTTCTACATATCTTTCCTTAGAAATAAGAGCTGCTCCAAAAGCTCCCATAAGCCCAGCTATATCTGGTCTTACTGCTTCTCTTCCAGATATAATTTCAAAACTTCTAAGAACGGCATCATTATAGAATGTACCACCTTGAACTATTATCTTTTCTCCCATTTCTTTTTCATCACGTATTTTAATAACCTTAAACAATGCATTTTTTATTACTGAATATGAAAGTCCAGCTGAAATATCTGCTATTTCTGCGCCCTCTTTTTGGGCTTGTTTAACTCTGGAATTCATAAACACAGTACACCTTGATCCTAAATCAACTGGTGATTTTGACTTAATTGCTTCCTTAGCAAAATCCTCCACCTTCATATTTAGTGATTTACCAAAGGTTTCAATAAAGGATCCACATCCTGATGAACATGCCTCGTTAAGTAAAATTGAGTCTATAACTCCATTTTTTATTCTAAGACACTTCATATCTTGTCCACCAATGTCTAGTATAAAGTCAACTCCAGGCAAGAAGTAATCTGCTGCCTTATAATGTGCAATTGTTTCAATTTCTCCTATATCTATATGTAATGCAGCTTTAATTAAAGCTTCACCGTATCCCGTTACTGTTGAGTTAATAATTTCTACTCCCTGTGGCAACTTAGAATATAGGTCTTTTAATATCTCTATAACCTTCTTTAAAGGATTTCCTCCATTACCACCATAAAAATCATAAACTATTTCTCCGTCTTTATTAATTAGCACCACTTTTGTTGTAGTAGATCCTGCATCTATACCTAAGAATACACCACCTCTACAATCCTCTAGTTTTCCTCTTTTTGCTTTTGCTTTAGAGTGCCTCTTTTCAAATTCATCATAATCACTTTGTAATTTAAATAATGGTGATAATCTATCTACTTCTTCTTCATTTATATTTGATATATTTTCAACTTTCTTATGTAATTCTTTAAAGCTAATAAATTCTTTATTTCTTGATAAAAGTGCAGCACCTATAGCAACAAAAAGCTGAGGGTTTTCAGGAAAAATCACTTCATTATCCTTTAAGCCTAAAGTTTCAATAAATCTTTCTCTTAATTCAGATAAAAAGTATAATGGTCCTCCTAAAAATGCTACATTTCCCTTTATAGGCTTTCCACAAGCTAGGCCACTAATAGTTTGATTAACAACAGCTTGAAGTATTGATGCAGCTATGTCCTCTGCTTTAGCTCCTTCATTAATTAATGGTTGCACATCAGTTTTAGCAAAAACTCCACATCTAGAAGCTATTGGATATATAACGCTATGTCCCTTTGACAATTCATTTAACCCCATTGCATCTGTGTTTAATAGGGTTGCCATTTGATCTATAAAAGCACCTGTACCACCTGCACAGGTACCATTCATTCTCTGCTCTATTCCGCCTTTAAAATATGTAATTTTGGCATCTTCTCCACCTAATTCAATTGCCACATCTGTTTCTGGTATAACTTCTTCTACTGTTTTAGTACACGCTATTACCTCTTGAATAAAGTCTACATCTAACCACTTTGATACAGAAAGCCCTCCAGAACCTGTTACCCCTACTGTAATTTTGCACTCTCCTACAACATCATAAGCCTCTTTAATTAAATTAATTATTGTGCTTCTAATATCAGAAAAATGCCTTCTGTATTCACTGTAAACTATATTTTCATTACCATCTAATACTATTAATTTTACTGTAGTTGACCCCACATCTAGCCCCATATTATATTTCTTCATAAATACACCTACTTTAGTAAATTTTGCCCCAAACTATATTATAAACTCCTTGAAACTTATTTCAAGAAAAGCAACGAAAATTTAAGAATGATTTAAAGATTTGTAACATTTGTATACTATTGTAATTATTTATTTATATTATGAATATTAATAGAAAAATATGTATATATTATATTGCCAATGTCTATAATCATAATGAACTTATATTTTATACTTATGGAGGAAACTATGAATTTTTTTAGCGAAGGTAATAAACTTTACAATTCTCAAGATTACTTAAGAGCCATAGATTGTTATAAAAGAGCTGTTGCTAAAAAAGAAAATGAAGCTTGCTCCTACTATAATGCTGGTGTTTGCTTCATTAAACTTAAAGATTATGACAATGCTATTACCATGATACAAAATGCTCTATCTCTTCAAAAAGATAGCAAATATTATTTTAACTTAGGGTATTGCTATGCCATGAAAGAGGATTCTAATAAAGCTTTAGTTAACTTTAATATGGCTTGGGCATTAAATAACGATGATGATGACTGTGAAAAAGCAATTAAACTAATAACATCTAAAATTAGAAATAAGTAAATAACATTTCACATTCTTATATGTAGAAGACCGAAATCAATTCCGGTCTTTTTTATATTTTAGTTATAACCATATAAAAAATCTATTTTGCTCCAATATTCTTTAAGGATATCTTAACTTCATAGACCTTAAAAAAGGAGCTAAACAACTTTAGCTCCTTTAAAATTCTCCTGCTATATTTTTAGTTTTATGTGTATCCTCAAAATTTGATGAATCAAAATAATTACCTGAGATATAAAAAGTTGGATCTACATTTATCCACTTGCCTTCATCTTCAAGATATACCTGATTCCATGCATGACTTACAAACTCACTTCCATTGTAAGCATCACCTACAATAATTCTATTTTTTAATCCTATAGCGTTACACATAGCTGTATAAAGACAAGCATAATCAAAACAAATTCCTCTTTTATCTCTAAAGGTTGGTATCGCTCCACTTTCAAAAGATGATGTATTTTCCATTATAGAATCTGCCTTTTCATCATCATAAATCACATTACTTCCAACCCATCTATAAATACTTCTAGCTTTTCCTCTATCACTAGTATCTCTAGAAACTAATGCTTTTGCTTTATTATCTATGCTTTCATTAGATTTAACCCCTTCATCTAAGGTAATACCATTATAATAAATAATTTTATTGCTAGATATATTCTCCTTTAGTCCATTTGAAATAACTTGAACCTTTTTACTATCTACCATTTCCTCTAGTTTATCATAAGGCTTAAGTCCATCTAATATACCTACTCTATAGTTTGAACTTACTAAATTATTATATAAAACTAAGGGAATACATATTAAAACAATAAAAATAATTCCCCTTATAAATCCAAATATAATAGAAAAAATTATAAGAAAAGGGCTATTGTGTCTTAGTTTGTTTAAAGCAGAATTTAGTGAAAATGAATGAACCAATTTAAGTACTGAAAATATAATAAACTTAACTACAGCAAATATTCCCACTAATAAAACAACATGAACTATTCCATTATCTCTTATTGAATTTTGAAATACTTTAGCTAATAAGTTGCCAACCATAATATCAAACTTTTCATAATAAGAAAGAATTATAAAAAATGTAACTATAGTTGAACACCCTGATAAAATTGGGTCTACTGCTTCGTTTAGATCTCTACTATATACTACTTTTCTAACACAAGTAATTATAGAAAAAATAATTATACCCAAACAGACTAGCTGTTGAATATCTAAGTTAAATAAATTCATAGGCTCACCCTTACTCTAATTCTTCTACATTGACAACTTCCTTAACTATCTCTTTTACTAAAGAATAGTCATATCCCCTACCTACTAAAAATCTACATAGTTTATTCCAAATCTTATATTTATCACTTTCTCTTTTAGAAATTACTAGGTATCTTTTTCTAGCCAACTCTAATGCTGCTTCTTTTTCTTCATCTTTATCTATTGTTTCTAATGCGCTTTCTATATCCTCTTGGTCTACTCCTTTTTTCATAAGGGCATATTTTATTTTCCCTCTACCTTGGGTTTTAGCCCTATCCTTAACGTACATCTTTGTATAAGCTTCATCATTTATAAACTTGTATTCACTTAAAAACTCTAAGGTTTTATCTATCTCATCTTTTTCATAACCTTTTTCAAAAAGCTTTTCTTTAATTTCTTTTTCAGTTTTATAGCTTCTTTCTACTATTCTTAAAGCTGTATTCTTACACTTTATTATATTGTCCTCTTTAACTACTTCTTTTAGCTTTTCTTCATTTATTACTAAGTCTTTCCTTAATCCCTCTCTATATACAAGTTCTGCACTTACAGAAAAGGCATAGGCTTCATCAATATAAATATTAACCCTATCTTTTGTTCTTTTTTGAGCTTCTATCTTAGTTATTTTGCTCATTTATAATCTACTCCTTTGGAGATGTTAAAATATGAATTGTAGGATCTTTTAGTACCAACTTTGATACTTTATAAATTTTATCCTTATTTAAATTATTTAAACCTTCCATATCCTTAACAAACTCATAAATATCTTCATCTTCAAGCTCCTGATGTAGTATATAGTTACAAAGTTCAGCAGAGTCCTCTAAAGTTGATATTACTGCAGTTTTATGGACCTTTTTCATTATAGCTAAGTCCTTATTACCTATTTCTATATTTCCATTAACTACATTATTTAATGTTTCATCAATTGCTCTTATAGCCTCTTCCACATCTTCATCAGAAACTGCAGTGTATACATATAAAGTCTTAACGTTCTTTGTCATATCTAAATGTGTATAGATATCATAAGCAAGTCCTTTTTTTTCTCTTACCTCTCTAAAAAGCAATGAATTAGAGCTTTCACCTAATCTGTGATTTAGTATTCTAAGTGCTAACTCATCATTCTTATCTAAATGATAAAATGTATATAAATAAACTATAGTACTTTGCTCCATGTCGTTTTTATAGCTTACTTTCTTTAGTGGAATATTATCTTCACAAATTACAGGATGTTCTACTTCCTCTGCCCCTTGCCAATTAGAAAATTCTCTACTAATTAACTCTTTAGCATCTTCATGTTCCATAGATGATACCATTGTTATTAAGCTGTTTTTAGGAGTGTAATACTTATTATAAAACCTTTTAATATCATCCCTTTTTAATCCTTTAACAACTTCTTCTAATCCTGTAACATCATATCTTAATGGACTACTATTAAAAGCCACTTCATTTACTCTTTTAAAACTTAAATCCTCTATATCATCCTTGCTTGTTCTCATTTCTGCGAGAATTACCCCTCTTTCCCTCTCTATCTCTTCTTCTGGAAAATTAGATGAAGTAATCATATCTCCTAATAATATACAAGCATTCTCTAATTCTTCACTTAAGCAACTTATTGTATATACTGTAGAATTATAATCTGTATATGCATTATATTCTCCGCCTAAAGATTCAAGCTCATCATTAAGCTCTTCATTATTTCTTTTATTTGTCCCCTTAAAAAGCATATGCTCAATAAAATGACTTATTCCCTTTTCTTCTAAGGACTCATATATTGCACCCACTTTAACTCCTAAATTTATAGAAGCTATTTGAGTATCTTTCTTTATAGTTAATATTTCCAAACCATTATCTAAATAGTGTTTTTTCACATCAAAATTCAGCTTAAGCATCAATTATCTCCTTATCAATCATTGTATCTATATAATATAAGCTTTTTTACCTAACTTTACAATATATAATTACATTATTCTATTTTATATCCTCGGAATTTTCTATATAATGTACATAAGGTATATGATAATAACTTTAACTTCTTATACAAACAATAATGAAAGGAGTTTTTATACTATGAGAAAAAATATTTTAATTGTTGAAGATGAAATAAGAATAAGGTTTCTATTAAGAGATTATTTCCAAAAGGAAGACTTTTTAGTATATGAAGCTGAAAACGGTAAAGAAGCTTTAGAAATCTTTAAAAGTAATAAAATCGACCTTATAATTTTAGATATAATGATGCCTGTAATGGATGGATTAACTGTATTAGAAAAAATACGAGAAGTATCAACAATTCCTGTTATTTTACTTACTGCTAAGGGGCAAGAAGAAGATAAACTTCAAGGATATGACTTTGGAGCTGACGATTATATTACAAAACCTTTTAGTCCTAAGGTTTTAGTTGCAAAGGTAAAGGCTTTGTTAAAAAGGACTAGTGAAAAAATAGATTCAAGTACCCAAAACTTTAATGGGTTAGTAATAAATAAACTTTCCAGAGAAGTAAAAATAGATGAAAATATACTTTCATTATCCCCAAAAGAATATGAACTTCTTATATATTTGGCCTCTAATGAAGGTATTGCTTTAAGTAGAGATAATATATTAGATAATGTTTGGGGAATAGATTACTATGGGGATATTAGAACAGTAGATACCAATGTTAAAAGATTAAGAGAAAAATTAGGAGATAAAGCTAACTATATAGTTACTGTTAGAGGTAGCGGATATAAATTTGAGGTGAAATAATGAAGAATAACTTATCAAAAAAAATATTCATCATTACTCTTAGCCTTTTACTTGGGTTAATGATTGTTATATTTATATTTCAAACCTTCTTTTTTCAAAGCTTTTATGAATTAAAGAAAAAGAATAATTTAGTTAAAGATATTAATAGGTTTACTTCCTTATATGCTAATCAAACTCAAGATTATAATAGCATTGGCAAAGCATTAATTATATTAGAAAGTGAAACAAATTCAAGAATAGGTATTTTCTCTTCCATTACTGGAGATACACTTTATATCTCTGATTCCTACAGTGAAGATACAGCCTATGTTAGAACACTAAAACAACTATTGAAAAATAATAATTTAAGAAAAGAGATTATTGCATCAGGAAAACCTCAAACCATAGATTTTATAGATCCTAATAGTAACAGTACGAAAATTGGTGTTTTGGCTCCTATGAGTTTATATTCTACTAATGATTCAATATTAATTTCAGTTACATCCATTCAACCTATTCAAGAAGCTTCTGATGTTATAAGGGAATTTTATTCTTACATATTTATAGGTTTCATATTTATATCAATATTACTTTCTACTGTATACACTAATCTTATATCTAAACCACTTATAAAAATTAATAATGTTGCTAAAAAGATGTCCCAAATGAACTTTAATGAAAAATGTAAAATTGACAGAGAAGACGAAATTGGAAATCTTGCTAGTACTTTAAACTTTTTATCAAGCAATTTAGATGGAGCCCTTCAAGACTTAAAAGAAAAGAATAAGAAACTTGAAGAAGATATAGAAAAAGAAAGAAATCTAGAGATTATGAGAAAAGACTTTGTTGACTCTGTTAGCCATGAATTAAAAACTCCAATAGGTATAATAGAAGGATATGCTGAAGGTCTTAAAGATGGTATTGTTTCTGGAGATAACGCCCTAGAATACCTGGAGACAATAATTGATGAATCAAAAAAAATGAGCATTCTAGTCACAAATATGCTTGAAATATCTAGACTTGAATCAGGTGTTATAAAACCAAACTTAGAAATTTTTAATATTAATAGATTAATTAAAAACTTAGTAAATAAATTTACTATTGAAGCAAATGAAAATGGATTAAGAATAACTTTTGATGAAAAGACTGACTTCTCATATGTAAAGGCAGATAGATTTAAGATGGAACAGGTTTTAACAAACCTTATAACTAATGCAATAAAATATACTCCTGAAAATAATGATATTGTTGTATCTATCTCCATGAAAGATAGTTTTTATGAAATATCTGTAATAAACTATGGTATTCAAATAGATAAAAATGATATAGATAAACTTTTCAATAAGTTTTATAGAATAGATAAGGCTCGTAGTAGAAATAAAAATAGCACAGGTCTTGGCTTGTCTATAGTAAAAAACATACTAGATATTCACAACTTTAATTACTCTTTAAATAATATTGAAAATGCTGTAGAATTTAAATTTCTATTACCTGTAGAAAATCCACCTGAAGAATAGGTAAATAGTAACTTAGTCCCTATTTTAGGGAAAAAGGTCCTAACTTAAGCATATTCTGTTGATTTATGTAACTTAGTTATATATACTTGTATTGTAAGATTATTCCTAGCAGATATGGAAGTTTACACAACGTCACAACTCCCCAAGAACCCTATATCATAAAGATACTACTCTCCCAGGTAGTATCTTTTTTTATTCCGTATTATTTGACATAATTTTTGTAACTTTTTATTATACGTATTGTTAAATATAGGTTAAAGCTCTTAGAATTGTTAACTTTTAATTATAAAATAGTATTGTACATTAAATTTATGTAAAAATTATATATTCGAAGGAGCGAAAATTTTGGACACATTTAACATTTTCATTGAAGTATTTGGTGGTTTAGGTTTATTCCTTTTTGGAATGAAACTTATGGGAGATGGCTTAGAAAATGCCGCAGGAGAAAAACTAAAAAGTATATTAGAAAGAGTTACTAGCAATAAATATATAGGAGTACTTGTAGGTACTATTGTAACAGCAGTTATCCAAAGTTCTAGTGCTACTACAGTTATGGTTGTTAGTTTTGTAAATGCTGGACTAATGACATTAATGCAAGCTGCTGGTGTTATAATGGGTGCTAACATTGGGACAACCATTACAGCTCAAATGGTTTCCTTAGATTTAGATAAAATAGCACCAATATTTATAGGCCTTGGTGCTATTGGTTTATTAGCCCTAAAGAAAAAAAGAGCTAGAGATATTTCATCTATAGCCTTAGGTTTTGGTATTTTATTTATGGGAATGGGAGTTATGTCATCTTCATTAAATCCTATCACCCAATCAGATGCCTTTAGAAATGTAATTTATATAATTGGAAATAATAGATTTTTAGGTGTTTTAGCTGGCCTTGGAATGACTGCAATAGTTCAAAGTTCCTCTGCTACTACTGGTATTTTAGTTGCTTTAGCAACAACTGGTTCTATAGATATGAATGTAGCACTTCCAATAATTTTAGGCTGTAATATAGGTACATGTGTAACAGCTTTACTTGCTTCAGCTGGAGCTAATAGAACTGCAAAAAAAGCAGCTCTTATTCACTTATTCTTTAATGTTATTGGTGTAGTTATTTTCATTCCATTTATGACTCCATTAATTTCTTTAATTGAAAGTATAGATCCAGGTAATGTTGCTAGACAAGTTGCAAATGCACATACTATATTTAATATTTCTGTAACTATAGTACTATTACCTCTAGCTAAATACCTAGTTTTACTTGCTAATAAACTTTTACCAGGTGATGAAATTATCGAAAAAGATGGTGCTATCTATTTAGATAAGAATTTACTTGAAACACCTGTTGTAGCAAGTTCCCAAGTTTTTAAAGAAACTATAAGAATGGGTGAAATAGCTAAGAAAAATATAGAAGCAGCAATGGATGCATTCTTAAATAATAATGAAAAGAATATAGAGCAAGTCTATAGAAGAGAAAAAATAATAAATAATCTAGAGAGAGAAATAACAGACTACTTAGTAGATTTATCATCCTATGATTTACCTGTAACAGATAGTAAGAACTTAAGTGCTACTTTCCATGTTATAAATGACATTGAAAGAATTGGTGATCATGCTGAAAATATAGTTGAATTGGCTACTGATAAAATAAATAATAATATTTCTATTGGTACTGATGCGAAAAATGAATTAATAGCTATGTATGAAAAAACTTTAGAAGCTTTGACTTTAGCTATTGAAAGCTATAAGAATGAAGATAATATAGAAGCATTAAATATTAAAAAGATAGAAGAATCCATAGATAAATACGAAAAGGATCTTAGAGAAAACAATATTAGAAGATTAAATGAACACTCTTGCTCTGCAAACTCAAGTACAATTTTCCTTGATTTAATAAGTAACTTAGAGAGAATTGGAGACCATTCAAATAATATTGCAGCTGCAGTGAGAGAAAGATAGATAAAAAGATAAGCAGGTTAATTAGGATAATAGAGATTAGGAGGAGAAATTGCTTTGCGATTTCTGTTCCATATAATCCCCCATTTTAGAATATTCATCAATACAATTGCTATTGTGCGTCTTAGTCAACACTCACTTAAAAGAACTTTGCCATAGGCAAAGTTCTTCCTTCACTTTATTATCTTTATTCTCTCTTAATAAGATAACTTTGCCCTAAGTAAAGTTATTTTAAATATACCCTCCATCCACTCTAAGTATCTGTCCTGTAATATAACTTGAATCATCTGAACATAAAAATACTGCTGTCTTTCCTATTTCTTCAGGTAGTCCAAACCTTCCAACTGGAATCTCATTTTCTAGTTCTTCTCTTTCCTCTTGACTTAAAAATGAATTCATCTTTGTATCTATAACACCTGGTGCTATAGCATTAACTCTTACATTAGATGGAGCCATTTCCTTTGCTAAGGCTTTTGTGAATAAGTTTAATCCACCCTTTGATGTAGAATATAAAACCTCACAGGAAGCTCCTACTTCTCCCCACATAGAAGAAATATTTAAAACTGCTCCACCTTTTCCAAGCATATGAGGTATTGCTAACTTTGTAAGATACATTGCTCCTAAAAGATTTGTGCTAATTAACCCTTCAATATCTTCCCTTGTTGCATCCATAAATAATCCTAATGTACTTCTTGCTGCATTATTTACAACTATATCAACTTTACCAAAATGCTCTAAAGTTTTATTAATTATCTCCTCTGCTCCTTCAAAAGAAGAAACATCCCTCTTTACAGCATATGCTACTCCCCCTAGCTCCCTTAAAGCTTCTAGAGTTTCCTTTGCACCCTCTTCATCCTTAGAATAATTAATTACAACGCTAGCTCCCTCTTTTCCTAATTCAATAGCTATAGCTCTTCCTATTCCTCTTGAGGCACCAGTAATAATGGCTACCTTACCTAATAACTTTGACATCTTTCTTTACCTATCCTTACTTTAATGTATCTATTAAAAATGATAATGCATTTTTATAGTATATTTTTTCTATTTCATCTATTGTAAAACCTTCTTTTTCTAAGGCTTGTGCTAATTTTCCCATTTCAGAAGCATCTTTAACTTCCACTTCATTTCCTATACCATCAAAATCACTACCTAATGATATAACATCTATTCCACCAACATTTTTTATGTGCTTAATATGTGAAACCAAGTCCTTTATTTGAGTAACTTTTTCATAACCTACAAAGTCTGCACAGAAGTTAATTCCCATAATTCCACCTTTTTCTGATAACTTTTTAATCATATCGTCAGTTAAATTTCTTGGGTGCCTTTTTATACTTCTGCTATTTGAATGTGTTACTATAAATGGTTTCTTGCATTTTTCCACCAAATCATAGAATCCCTTATCTGAAAGGTGTGATGCATCAGGAACTATTCCTAATCTCTCCATCTCTTCCACCATTTCTATACCTTTAGGTGTAAGTCCCTTATCCTTATATAAAAATTCATAGTTAGGGTATCCTAGACTATTTTTATAATTCCATGTTAAGGTAATAAATCTAACTCCATAATCATAAACCTTTTGAATATTATCTATGTTCCCTTCAAGGGTTTCTCCCTCTTCTATGGAAAGAAATGCTCCTATCTTTTTATCCTTTTCAGCCTTTGATAATTCCTCTACATTCCTAACTAAAGTTATATCCTTTTTATTTTTATCCAACTCTTTTTCTAGATTTCTATGCATAATTTGAAACTCTAAAAATGGATTTTTAACTTCTCCTATATCTATAAAAAATGCAAATACTTGAGCTAAAGCTCCGCCCTTTTTCATCTTTTCAATATCAATTTTAAAACTATTACTTTTTAGTCCACCATTTTCATATAACATTCTACCAGCTGTATCACAATGTAAATCAATATACTTCATAGCTATTTCCCCTTTTTTCTTTACTCTTTTACATACTTTAGATATTCATCCACCCTTTCTGGACCACCTAAAATATTTCTTCTTATGTATAAGGTGTTATCATCTCTAACATCTATTATCCATTTAACTAATGCTATAAGTCCACTACTAATTTCTATTGTACTTATAGAATAGGGTAAAACGCAACATCCATCATTAAAATACAAGCCTTTTCCTAACTTAGGAAACCTACTTTCATGAGTATGTCCACAAATAATAAATTTATTATATTCTTTGCTCCACTCAGCTAATTTCTTATCTACTTTACCACCTTTTTTATAGTTATTAGCTGGACTAGTTGGAGCTTTAAACCCTGCAATACCTTCCATGTATCTCCAAAGGTGCCTTACTAAAAACTTGCTTACAGGTGCAAATTCATAATTCATAAAATCTAGCTGATGCCCATGGGTTATGAATATCTCCTTCTTACTTGGCTCATGTCTTAAAACTATACTTTCTTTAAATTTAATTTTATCCAATAAATATATTAAGTCTTCACCAAAGGCCCTATCTATTTTATGAAGCTTTCTTTTTTGCTTTTCTAAATATTCTTTAGATGCTTTCTTACCATCATGGTTCCCATAAAGCATATGAAGTCTTCCATGTTTATTAAATTTATTTAATATTTGAAAAACATCTCTATAATTATAAGAAATATCTCTATAACATTTATTTTTCCATAGTTCATCTCCATCTCCTGCTTCAATAAGTGTATATCCTTCTTTATAATAGTAATTTAAAGCTGCTACATATATATTTTTATTGCTCATTAATGAATCAGCATAGCTTCCATCTCCTCTATGAACATCGCTAATTACAACTATTTTAGATTCTCTATCAAAGGGTATTCTATCACTTATATTGTATAGCTTTAATAATTTATTAGGAGTCATACTATCCCTTCTTATAATTACTCATTATAACATTATATGAAAATAAAACTAAACAGTGATTACTCCTAAATAATTTTAAAGGAGAAACTGCAAAGCAATTTCTCCTTTAAATATCAACTATTCATCTTTTATTATTAAACTTATTTCTCCAGTTTCAAGAGTCTTTTTAACATCAATAACTCTTTGATTACTTGAGCCTCTATATTTTAGTTTTATGTCCCTATTTTCTAGCTGAAAGCGTCCATCAATAAGAACATCAACTTGTTGAAGAATTCTTCTCTTCTTTTCATCATTAATTATATTTTCATAAATATAACCTGACCAAAGCCAAATATCTTTCCCTGTTTCTTCTTTAACTCTTTTTAAAAGATTTACTAAAGAATCATCCATAGTTTGTTCCATTGGCTCTCCACCTAGAATATTTACTCCCTTAATATTAGGATTTTTAACATAGGATAAAAATTCATCTTCTATCTCTTTTGTCCAAAGTTCTCCACTATTAAAATCTTGAAGATCTTTGTTAAAACATCCTTCACAGTTATTTGTACATCCTGTAACAAAGAGAGTTGTTCTTATATCTGGTCCATTTGCTACATCAAATTTTCTTATTTTTGCATATCTCATGAAAACACCTTCTTATAAATGAAGTACTCTATCTCCTATTTCAGCCGTTCTTCCTTTATTCCAGAAATTTGTTCCTATATCGTACCACCGTTGGTTTCCCAATACTTTAACACCTTATATAAGGTCGGACTAGACTATCCCTTTACAATATGTTCATTACACATGTATTACCATTATAGTCGTTGAGCCTTCTCCATATTTTTAGGAGCTTGGTTGCGGATTGTCCAATCCTAATGCCTTTTTACCATACCTAAGCAATTACTCTTAGCCATAATACTATTTCTAATATTACTTGGTAGCATTAAGCTCTAAGGATGTCCCCGCAGTTTCGGTAATTTAACGTGAGCCTATATTGTTAACCCACAAGTTCTTCTCATTACTTGCATTTCGCTTTCTTCTCTATTACCACATGATGGACAGTACCATTCTAAGTTTTCATCTAACTTAATTTCTCCTGTATATCCACAACTATAGCATATATCAGGTTTTGTATTGATTTCTGCATATTGAATATTGTGATAAATGAAGTTAATTAGGCTTTCTACAGCTTCTACATTTCTTGTTAAATCAGGCACTTCAACATATGAAATACAACCACCTAAACTAATACCATGGAATTGAGATTCAAACTTAAGCTTAGAGAAAGCATCTATTTCCTCACATACATGAACATGATATGAGTTTGTATAATAAAGTCTGTCTGTTACGTTCTTTATTTCTCCAAATCTAGCTTTATCTAATCTACAGAATCTATAAATTAAGTTTTCTGCTGGTGTTCCATATAAACCAAAACCTAATCCTGTTTCCTTCTTCCACTCATCACATGCATCCTTCATATGGTTCATAACTTCAAGTGCAAACTTCTCTCCTTCTTGAGTTGTATGGCTTACCCCTAGCATTGATTGAACCATTTCATGTACTCCTACATATCCAAGGGATAATGTTGAATATCCTTCATTAAGAAGCTTGTCTATAGCTTCACCCTTCTCAAGTCTAGCAATTGCACCATGTTGCCAGTGAATTGGCGAAACATCTGAAACTGTACCTAATAACATATTATGTCTTGTTATTAATGCTTCCTTACATAAAGCCAATCTTTGGTCTAAAAGTTCCCAGAATAACTCCATATCACCATTTGCAATAATACCTATTTGTGGAAGGTTAAGGCTTATAACACCTTGATTGAATCTTCCATACCACTTATAATCTCCATTTGAATCCTTCCAAGGACTTAAGTGAGATCTACATCCCATTGGTGGGAATGTATTTCCTTCATAGTTCATTCTCATAATCTTAGCTGATTGATAATCAGGTACCAATCTCTTTGCAGTACATTCCGCAGCAAGCTTAGTTATGTAATCATACTTTCCACCTTCTAGGCAGTTATGCTCATCTAAAAGGTATACTAATTTAGGGAAGGCTTCACCTATTTCTTGTCCCTTATAGTTCTTCATACCTTCAAGTCTTTGTTTAATCATTTCTTCACATATTAATGCCATTTCCTCTTCATATTCATTACCTTCTTCAATTTCAAGGTAAATTGTACTAAATGGCGCTTGTCCGTTAGTTGTTTGAAGAGTTGAAAGCTGATATCTTATAGTTTGTACTCCATCCCTCAAGTCTTTCATCTTCATGTCATTAGCTAAATCTATTGCTAATTCTTCATTATTATATTTTTCCATATAGAATTTATAATACTTGTCATATGTAACTCTTAAGAACTTAGCTAAATGCTTAATTGTTATACTTTGACCACCATATTGGTTAGATGCAACTTGAGCAATAATTTGTGTAGTCACTGTACAAGCTGTACCAAAGGATTTTGGTGATTCTACTAATTTATCATTTATAACTGTACCATTGTTTAGCATGTCCTCAAGATTTATAAGACAACAATTGAATATTGGTGATAGAGTATAATCCATATCATGCCAGTGAATTGCACCTTCATCATGAGCTTGCACTAAATGTGGTGGAATTAATCTTCTTCTTGATATATCCTTAGACACTTCTCCTGCAATTAAATCTCTTTGAGTTGCAGCTATTACAGAATTCTTATTTGAATTTTCCTTTAGTACATCCTCATTTGTCTTTTGAATTAACCCTAATATACTTTCATCTGTTGTATTAATATTTCTCTTAAATGATTGAACAGCTCTATATCCCTCATATGATTTAGCTGTTATTGATTGACCATAATGCACTAGTCTTTCATAAACATAAGATTCAATTTTATAAATTGTTGGAGTTTCATTTTCATCCTTAAAATAATTCTCTGCATCATTTGCTATTAATTTTGCTATATCTGGTAAATAAATACCACTTCCATGTTTCATAGCCTTTAAAATAGCCTCTCTAATCTTGTGTTTGTTGAATTCAACTATGCTTCCATCTCTTTTTATTACTTCCATGTACATTCCCCTTACAATAAATTACCTCTTATGGTTTAATATGTTTATTTTTTCAAATCAACTAAAGCTATTATAACTTATAAAAAAATAGTTTTCAGAAATTAAATTAATAGATATTTATAACTATTTTCATCTTTCTTCGTTTTTCTATTATTTTTGCTAATTATTGCACTATATCATCATTTGCACAAAATATCGGGTTATGATAAGAATTTTTCACTATATATTGTGGTACCCCTAAAACTAACACTATACATTGGGGGTGACCTATAAACCTCTATTTTACCAAATCCTTTAACATAGTTGACTACATTATTTATAGTAGTATAATGTTCTACATTGACTATTTATCATTATGGAGGGATGGCATATGAATTCATTTATAATAATATTACTTGGAATTGTTTTTTTAATGACACTAGGATACTACATAAGCTCTTTATATTCTGTTCATTATAAAACTGTATGGAAAAACAAATCAAATATTAAATATAGAGTAAAAACTAGTTCAATAACTTCTTACGCTCCTTTATTTGGTTTAATCCTAGCAACAATAATATTTGCTTTCTATTTTAGAAATTCTGGGTACAGTCCTATAATTACTGGAGCAATGGTTATAATTACTATTGTAGTTGGACTACTAATAAGATTAAGTATTAAAGAACTTTACTTTTTTGATACTTACTTAGTTTTTAAAAATAACTATATTGAATACTCAGAAATGGTCAACTTATTATTAAAAAGGAATCCTAAAAATGGAGCATATGAAATGGAAGTAACAACTAAGACTGACCTTGTATCTTGTAAGATAAATGTAGAAGATAGTAAATCTACTATTAAAGACATTAAGGTTATACTACCTAAAAACATAAAAATTAAAGAAGTAGATTGTAAAAATAAATAGAAAAAAGCGTCGCATTTTTTGCGACGCTTTTTTAAGTGGGATGAAACACGAAACCAAAGAAATTTTATCAATTGCTTGCTACAACCTTATGATAACATAGCATTGTTAAATCAAATTACATCTTTGTAAACTAATTGTAATATTGAGGTTAAATCCTATAGCCTACCAGCTTGATCCACTTCCACCACCAGTTCCTCCTCCTGAGAAACCTCCACCCGAGAAACCTCCATCAGAAGAACTTGTATTATGAGATCCCACAGTATCAGATACTGAATTCATATTAGTACTAATTATCCTAAGCATACTATAGCTATTTAAATCTGTATACCCTGTATAATATGGTGATTTATCTACTTCTATGCCCTCAAATTTATCAGCCCATTTATCTGTTATATTTAGTACTTGAGCATAAGGAAGTATATTATAAAAATAATTTGGATTTTCTTCTAGTAAGGCTTCTAACCTTTCTTTTTCTGCTGTTTCTAAAAATTTTCTGAATCCTAATATTTTTTCTAATATCTTTCTTCCATATTCACTTCTCTTTGGTAAAAGTCCTGCCATAATAATTATTGAAAAAATACATATAGCTACTACAATATCAGTTATAGCATAGGATCCTATCTTAAAGATCAATACTATAATAAAGGCTGATAATAAATATATAAATAAAGCAATAAAAAATCCTAATTTAGCTTTATTAGTAACAATTCTATTTAAATTATTTACGTTTAAAGCATAAATTATAATATACACAATACTTATTATTCCAGCTGATATTAAAGATAATCCAATTACATCTCCATTAGTTAAATTGCTTGTATACTTGGCAGAGATATAGAACAATACCATTGGAATAAATGATATGAATAATAACAACACTGAAATCTTTCTTGATTTTGCATCTGTTAGCTTCTTTCTTTTACCTTTAAATACTGATTGAACTGAATTAATAGCTGAGGAGATTTTATTTTCTAACTCTCCATTCCTTAGCTTAGCTTCTGTTACCTCATTACTTTTCTTAAATAGCCCTTTAAACAAAGTATGTTCATACTTTTTATGCTCACTATCTAGTTCACTGATTTTTATCAATTTAAACTCATTATTCTCATCAAAATTGATTTCTAAATGACCTTCACTTGCCCAAAGATAAATTAATGAAGTAATATCCTTAGGTGTACAACTATTTTTATAGGCATAAGCCAATTCTGCACTATTCATTCCATCTGGAGGATAAAACTCTAACTCTAGTTCGTATCTCCTTTTTTCTTTAAATACTAAAAATAAAATTCCTGAAATTATTACTACTATAAATGATAAAATAATAGTTTTTATTTCTGACTTATCCATCTCTCTTGTAAATAAACTATTATCACAGTCTATTGATATAAATACCTTTTCTCTTGGATGAATAGTATTTGTATTATTAAATGTAACCTTATTATTCTCTCTAGCTAGGGTATATCTATCCTTATTACTACCAATGCCTCTATCTAAAAAGTTTACCAAAGCATTTTCTATAGGAACCTCTGATTCTACATTTACAATAAGATTATCAACCTTACCTTCGTAATTATTACTCTTTAAACCTAAATAGATATCATCTGCAAGTCTTGGCCTAACCTTATAAGATACCTTAACCTTATATACTCCAACTTCTTTAGGAACATAAATTGAAGAGTATTTTTCTGACACTTTAAATTGGGAATTATCACAGCTTAATTCACTTATCTTATTATATTTATTATCATCCCATAGCTTTATTTCATTTGATCCAAAATCATAGTTTTGTGATGTAACCTTTATTTCAAATTCTCTTTCTACCAAGTATTCCTTTTCTTTTGTAATCTTAATATTAACTATTTCATTATTTATATTGAAAGGATATTTTCTTTCTTTTACATTTTTAAATGTCCCTTCTTCTAACCTTGCATTTATAGTTATCCCATTATTTTCTTTAATTTCTTTTGTAGATTCAATTATAATTTCGTTATCTTTAACTGTATATTTAGAAAGCTTATTTTCTTTACTTCCATATTCCCCATCTGTTAAGGTAATATTCTCTAGCTTTCCTCCTTTAGGATACGTTATATTTGATCTAAAGCTTTCAACTCTTGTATCCCAAGTTGGCAATAGATTTAAATAAATATAGTCTCCATCAACTTCTTCATCATCATAATAATTTAAAGTATATTTTATTATATATCTTTTGTCTCCATCTATAGTTTCATCTTCATCACCTATTTTTAAACTTACATTCCCTGATTCCTTAGTTGATTCATAGGGTGCCCCTATTACAGAAATATCTGAAATACTACATTCCTCTGTACCTGATGAAGTAGTTATATCTCTTTTAATGCCATGTCTGTCTTCATTAAAGTAAACATCTATTGTTTCTGTTATAAAAAACTGTCTCTTATCATTAACCTCCACATCCACTTGCATATTTTTTATATAATATCCTTCATCTTCTGCTTTGGGCCTTACTTCTACAATGTTAATGATAAAAATACTAATTAAAACTGATATTATTACCCCTTTTAGCTTTTTCATATCAATCCCCACTTTTTATTATTTTTGACTATATTTTACCACAAAAAAGGTGGAGTGGATATTTATTTCCCTTGTTCCGTCGCAAGCTCCAAGTCACATGGAAACAAATATCCACCCCACGTGTACTAAAGGTAAGGAAATTATAAAATTACTATCCTTGATTTTATATTTTTTTAATATGAAATTATAATAATACCTTTGAGTTATAGTCAATTGAAATTTTATACTTTCCTAGACATCAAAAAAAGAGGAATTGCTTTGCAACTCCCCTCCATTAATTATTTATATTAATAATTTTCTGCTTTTACTTGGAAATATGATTGTGGATGAGCACATACTGGGCATACATCTGGAGCCTTCTTCCCAATACAGATATGTCCACAATTTGAGCATTGCCAAATTACATCTTCATCCTTAGAGAATACTAAATCTCCTTCTATATTAGCTAAAAGCTTTCTATATCTTTCTTCATGTTCCTTTTCAATTGCAGCAACGCCTTCAAAAAGCTTAGCTATATGTTCAAAGCCTTCTTCTCTTGCTTCTTTAGCAAATTTATCATACATGTCTGTCCATTCGTAGTTTTCTCCATCAGCTGCATCACTTAAATTAGTAGTAGTTTGTCCAATTCCATCATGTAATAACTTAAACCAAAGCTTTGCATGTTCCTTTTCATTTTTTGCAGTTTCTTCAAAAATAGATGCTATTTGAACATAACCATCTTTCTTAGCTTTAGATGCATAATACATATACTTATTAGTTGCCATTGATTCGCCTGCAAAGGCTTCCATTAAATTAGCTTCTGTTTTTGTACCTTTTAAATCCTTCATTAAAATCACCTCGTTAATTATTTAAATTTCTTTTTTCCAAAGACCATGTAAATTACAGTATTCATATGCTTCAATTACTTTTTCATCATCACCTATAACAAACTCTGCTTTTGGTTCATCACTTGGTGATAAATATTTCTTTTGAACACCCTTATCAGTTTTTAGATATATCCATTGTATATAATGAGCTTCCACCATTGGATGTAAAGTGCTTCCTACAACTACCTCTACTTTATTACCATCAATATTGACAACAGGAACATGTTTTTCTACTGCACCATCTGTTGTGTTAGCCTTTAACTCACTCATCTTTTCACCACAACAAACTATAGATACTCCTGATTCTCTTATTACTTCAACGATATTACCACAATGTTTGCAAATTAAAAATTTTGTTTCCATAATCTTTCCTCCTTTTTTCTCTATTTCTACTTTATATTACTAATTTTAACACAAAATTCTGAATATTTTATTAATATACTGTTAATTATATTATTCAAGACATAAAAAAATACCTATAGAATTCCTCCATAGGTATTTTTGACTAGATAGTTCCTATTTTAATTGCATCTTTTTGAACCTTATCTGGATCTGTTGGCTTTAAGTTTTCATGTACCTCATCCATTCTAAGTTCCGTCTTAACCACATCTTGAATTTCTTTGTTATACACATTCTTATCATTCATAATTTAATCCCTCCCTAAGGATAGGATGTCCATTTATTTATTCCTTTATCCTTTAAGTATATAACTTAATCTTTTTTCATTTATAGCTGTCATTTTGCTTTCTTTAAGCCAGTGATTATTACAGCCACACTCCTCTAAGATAACACACTGAGGAATAAATCCTAACCTTAATGCCTTCCATCCTCCAGAGATTAAATTTAGCACACAAGCTATTCCTATTATTCCTATCTTATCATTTTTTTCTCTTTTTGCATTTAATAAATTTGTTTCATGTGATATAACATATACCTTAAAATCTAAACTTTTTCCTAAGGTTGTTAACTTATTTATATTGCATTCTTTTGAGCATCTTTTACATACATCTCCAAGTTTTTCTTTTGAACTAGGGCATGGCTTTAAAGTTTGTTTCATGCAAGCTGGTGCAAAGACAATTTTTTCTTCACATCTTAAAAATTTTTCTTTATATACCTTATTTAATATTTCAGCGCAAACCATATTAAAAATGTACTGTATTTCTCCCTTGCCACAATAAATTATATCCTCTTTGTTTATATGTATTAATTCATATGTACTTAAATAACTCTTTACACCTGATATATACTCTCCTAAATAATACTGACCTTCCTTTAGAAGATATTCCCCTTCCTTTAAAGCAAACATTAAAACTTTTCCTACATAATTAGAATCTTTTTCACATAAAAAATCCATCCATATGTTAAGCCTAAAGACTTCTTCTTTAAAATCACCTGTACATTCCAACCAAGATAGGATCTTCTTAAATAAATCTAAATCTAATTCTTTAATTTTTTTCTTTTTTAATAAATTCTTAAGTATTGCTCTACCTTTTATAATATCTACTTTTTCTTTTATTCTTTCTTTATCCCTTAAGGAATTTAACCATTTAAAAATTCCACTCCACTTAGGATTGAAACCATAGGCATATTCACTATACTCCATAAGAATTACACCAATAAATAATAATTCTACTGCATATTCCTCTTTAGTCCTTAAAGCTTCTACTTTGTTTTTCACTATATACTCCATAAAGTCTTGTAGATATTCCTTTCCATTTTGAAAAACATCTAAAATTACTTTCTTGCTTAACCTTTCAGCTTTTCCGTAATAGTTATTTGAAGCAGCTTGTCCCCCTTTCAATGAATATGTTATGGAACTCATGATACACCTTCCTTTATATAATATTTAAACTATGTCCTTTAACATATATTACTCTTTTTGAAAACACCCCATGAACTACAGTGATAACCTCCCCCTCTGTTATAGATAAATAATTTGCTTTAACAAAAAACTTTATTTCACGTTTATTATTAAAACCAGTAGCATATACTGTAAATCTAGTAAATTGATGTTCAGTTTCAACAGCTGCTATCCTTGAACAAACACCTGTTAGACTTGTTTCTATACCAAATAAACATTCAATAAAAAATAATGATATTAAGTAGATAGCATAATATGCGCTTATTCTTCTACATCTTATGATAAACCTTGTTTCCTCGTGAGGAGAAAACCAAATTTTAAATCTCCAATAAAATTAATCTACCAATTTTTTTAATTTCTCTTCTCTACCATATTAATAATCACCCCTTATTTTTAATTAATTCTATAATTAAAAATAAATCCCTTTAATTCTAAATATAAAAAAGCCACACTAGTTTACTAGCATGGCTCTTATCTTACAATAATATTATTTTGCTTCTTTTGAAGCAGGTAATATTACTTCTACTTCCACATGTGGTCTTGGAATTACATGTACTGAAATTAATTCTCCAACACGTTGTGCTGCAGCTGCACCTGCATCTGTAGCAGCCTTAACAGCTCCAACATCTCCTCTAACCATTACAGTTACTAATCCTCCACCAACATATTCTTTTCCTATTAAATATACGTTTGCAGCCTTAACCATTGCATCTGCTGCTTCTATTGATCCTACTAATCCTTTTGTTTCAATCATTCCTAATGCATCATATTTCATTTTTAAATCCTCCTAAAATATTAATAAATTTATTTATTATAATTTTTTTATTATAATCTACTAATGTTTAACAATTTCAACCTTTGATTTAGAATTAATTCCCATAGCATTTACTTCTTCAATATCCAAGTGACACTCAAGCTTTGAAGCATCATTGGCTCTTATTGCTACATTATTGAAAATTCCACCTCTTATTGTGTCGAACTTTATTGATACAATTTCGCCATCATGAACTCCTAGTTCTCTTGCATCGCATGGAGTCATGTGTATATGTCTTTGAGCTACTATTAATCCCTCTTTAATTTGTGTTGCTCCCTTTGGTCCTACTAAGGTTACTCCAGGAGTATTTGCTAGGTCTCCAGATAATCTTGGATAAGCAGCTGTTCCTAACTTAACACAATCTCCTGCTAAAACTTCTACTTGTGTTTTGCTCCTTATTGGTCCAAGAATCCTAACTTTCTCTATAGCTCCTTTAGGGCCACAAATAGTAATAGTTTCTTTGCAAGCATATTGACCTGGTTGAGATAAATCTTTAATTTTAGTTAACTTATATCCTTTACCAAATAACATATCTAAGTCTTCTTGAGATAAGTGAGCATGTCTATTAGATACTCCAACAGGTATCTCAAATGCCTTAGGCTCTATTACTTCTTTTCCTTGGTTATTCTGTATAGCTTCAACTAAAAGCTTTAATACAGCCTCGTATTTATCCATCTATTTTGCCCCTTTCATAGTGGCAACGATTTGATTAACTAAATTTCTTATTTCTTCATTATTCTCAGTATCATTTGCAGCTTTACATTTTTCTGTATTGCATTCATTATTAGATAGTCTTTGCGCTGCAGCAAAAATTTCTGCTGGACTCATATTTAAACTTTGATTGTTCACTGAATGGCAATTTTCTTCAGTCTTTATACAATTAAATGTTGGATCTGTTGATGCTAATGTTGCACAATCCTTTAATCCATAAGCTACTCTCTTAACATTAATTAAATGTCTTGGAGTTACATTCTCAGAAACTGAGCTTCCCCCCCATGTTCCACATCCTAATGTAAATGATGGCATAAGTCCTGTACTTGCACCTGTTCCACCTTGTGTACCTCCAGTGTTAACCAAAATACGTGATGCTGGTTTTCTAGCAAACTTCATCACTATATTTCTATCTTCAGTATGAAGACTCATAGTATGACCAATTCCGTTTTGAAGCAACTTAATGCTTAATTCACATGCTTCTTGATCATCTTTAACTGTATAGAACCCAAGAACTGTTGTTAATTTTTCAAATGATAGAGGATATCCTTCTCCAACACCCTTTTGTTCACCAATAAGTACTTTTGTTCCTTGTGGAATACTTATTCCAGCTGCATTAGCTATTACTTGTGGGGATCTACCAACAAATTTAGCATTCATTGCATGTCCATTTTTGAACAGTAGTCTACAAACTTTTTCAGTTTCTTCATCTGTCATGAAGTAAGCACCTTGCTTTTTAAACTCTTCTACAACTAAGTCATGATTACATTCTTCACAAATTATAGATTGTTCTGAAGCACATATTGTACCATTATCAAAAGTCTTACTTGCCATAATGTTTCTTACAGCTTGTTGAACATTTGCAGTTCTTTCTATATAAGCAGGCGAATTACCTGCACCTACTCCTAAAGCTGGTTTACCAGCACTATATGCTGCCTTAACCATTGCAGGACCACCTGTTGCTATAATTAATGACACTTCCTTACTCTTCATTAATTCATTAGTTGCTCCTAGAGATGGCTTAGTTATGCACCCAACAATATTCTTTGGTGCACCTGCCTCTACTGCAGCATCATGCATTAATTGAGCTGCCTTTATAGTACATTTTGCAGCTGATGGATGTGGTGAAAATACTATAGCATTACGTGATTTTATAGCTATTATTGATTTAAATATTGTTGTTGATGTTGGATTAGTTGAAGGAACAATTCCCATTACTAGTCCAACTGGTTCAGCAACTTCAATTATTTTATTGACGTTATCTTCATTTATTACACCTATAGTCTTCATATCTTTAATTGAATCGTATAAAACTCCAGATGCTAAATGATTCTTAAATGTCTTGTCTTCAACTTTACCAAAACCAGTCTCTTCAACAGCCATCTGTGCTAAGCATGCCGCATTTTCCTCAGCTACCCTAACCATATTACATATTATTTTATTAATTTGTTCTTCTGTATAATCTGCAATAATGTCAGTAGCTGCTTTCCCAAGTCTAGCTAAATCTCTTGCTTCTTGTATAGAACATAAATCCTTATCAAAATTTTGCATTTTTCTTCCTCCTTATTTCAGACTCAAATGTTATTTCTTTTCATAGTATAATTTAAACTTCTCAATCAAGACGTTTTTGTTTGCTTTAGAAATTTGTCTTCCTACTATTTCAAACTTGTTATACTCACGTGCTAAGTTTCTTAGCTTCGTAACCTTAAGTTTTCCTAAAGTAGCAATGGTTTCTTCTAACCCATTTTCTTGTACAAGCTTATCTACATCTTCTTTATGAAATTTACTAATATCATTAACTATAATTAAATTTTCATCGTCTACTAATTCGCTTTCTTCTGATATAACAGTTGTGATACTTTCTGTATTATCTTCTAAAGGAGTATCATTCTTAATAATATCTGTATCAGTAGTACTATCTTCTTTTGTTTCTTCTCTCTCTTGTATTGTTTTAGTTTCAATTATCATACCTAATTCATTATGAGGTCTAGGAATTACATGATTTGAAATTAAGAATTCACTACCTAATTTCTTTACAGCAGCAATACCAGCCTCTATGGAAGCTTTTACAGCTCCAACATCTCCTGTTATGGTAATTGTAACTAATCCACCACCTACATATGATTTTTCAAGGATACTTACATCTGCTGCCTTTACCATAATATCGGCACCCTCAACAGCTGCAATTAATCCCTTTGTTTCTAGTAAACCTAATGCCTGCATAGATTAGTCCTCCTTTTAATGCCACTATAAAAGATCAGCCCAGTTTGCAGGATATGTTGCATAGAATATTTTTGCTTTGTCAGGTGAACCCCAAACTACTTTAGATCCTGAAGGTACAAATAACACATCTCCCGCATGGGCAGTATATGTTTTACCATTTAGTTCAACAGTTAATGTCCCTTCAATTACATAATCAATCTCTTCATAAGTTAGTTCCCAATCAAATCTTGATTTTTCAATTACTAAAAAACCAGCACTCATTTTTGATTCTTCTTTACTTACTAATTCTTGATAATGAGCATTTGCATCTGGATTCCCTGTATCAAACACATCCAACTTTACTGTGTTACCTCTAACTATTTTAAGACCATTGACATCGCATTCTGATTCATATGGAAGATTCTCTCCCTTTAAACATTTAAGAACTTCTTGTAAAAGGCCTTTATTCATCATAGCTTTAAACAACTTTAACATGGCTTCAGAATCTAAATCACTATCTGATAAATTTAAATTAATATTTGATTTTAATTCACACCCTTGGCTTTCTGTTGTTAATTCTATGCTCTTATTTTTTGCCAGGTCTTTTGCAGATGGAGTTATAATCATATCACTGGTAACATAAAATTTTGTTTTTCCTGTTTTTATGAACTCTTCCATCTCTTTTACACATATTAACTTTTTCATTTACTCACTTCCTTTCAATGTATAACTGAAATTTATATAAAATCACAGTCATCATCAATGATGCCCACAACTACTGCATCTACCGGAATATTATCATCACCAAGCATTCTACGTGCTGCAGAACCAGTGCTTACAATAACTCTGTCACCAATACCTGCACTAATTATATCCACTACTATTAACCTTCTACCTGCTTCTGTACCACCTATTACCTCAGCAAGCATAAATTTTAATCCATTTAATGATTCGGCCTTTCTAGTAGCCCATACATTGTCTATTAGTTTAGCTGTAATCATATTATCTTTCCCTCTTTCAACTTGAGCTTTATTTCGTTAATGGCAGATTCTACTGATGATATATCTCCAAATATAGCAAGTAGTATCATATGTTGAGGGCAATTTCCTTTAATATCCTCAACTGTAACATCAACTGCTTTATCTGCAATATCTGATGCATAAATCATATCTATAAGTTTTCCTTGTACTAATCCTATTGCACCAATATTATCTAAATCAGTTTTACAACCTGTCCCCATTCTTCTTCTAAGAATATTTTTTGTGCTCTCAGAAGGTGATTTAATAATTCTGAAATCCACTTCTTCACACTCTCCTTATTCAATAATTTCTTGAGTACAGCTTAATGCTATTCCAAGTGGGGTCACAAACATAGGATTCTTAGGCTTATGTGTATATATACCAGTTTGTTTTTGTATAACATCCTCAATTCCTGTCAAGCAACATGTTCCTCCTACAAGAGATATTCCATCAACATCATATCCTTTTACATGTTGATTAATTATTGATGCTACTTTTTCAATAACTGGCTTTAAAACTGGTAAAAGTTCTTTATGATTATTATTGTCTCTCTTAAACTCATCTGCTTTAGCAAAAGGCATTCCATAAGCACCTGAAATAACTAATGAAAAATGTGTACCTCCTGTAGGTTCATCAACTACATGAACAACTTTCCCATCCTTCAGAATAGATATTCCTGTTGTTCCTCCCCCTATATCTACAACCGCTCCATTTTGTATTTTTAAAACTTCATTAGCTGCAGTAGGTTCATCAAGAAGGTTTGTTAATTCAAATCCAGCAGCTTGAACAACATTTTTTATAGCTCCAGAATCTAAAGCATCTGTTCCTGGTGGAATAGCAGCAGCTGCATAAATTAATTCTGCATTAATTTTTTCTTCTATTTCTTTTTTCAACTCTCTAACAATTCTTACTGCTCCTAAATAATCTACTACCATGCCATCACGAACAACATCCGCATATCTATATGCACCAGCTACTGGTTTATAATTTTCATCTAAAACTGCTAAAACTATGCAAGCTGTACCTAAATCAACACCTGTATAATACGTAGAAGTTTCCCCTACCTTAGGTGACTCTATTACATGTTCAAACTCTTCAACGAGATTATCACAATATTCAAAAGCTATACTTTTCTCTGACATCTCTCTCCTCCTACTGTTATACAAATCATCTGGGATATACTATTTATAATTGAATTAACATTCTTTATAATTTCATTTCCTGTCTGACTTTCATCATGCTCATAACTTTCACTAATTTCTAAACTTACTTCTCTTAAAGCACATCTTAATAAATGAAGTTTTAATATTTCCTTACCTTTTTCAAGTTGTATATGAAACTCAGTAATTTCAAAACAGTCTTCTATATTATCAAAGAAATTTTCTTTGGATATTCCACTACATTCTTTAACTTCAATTGTTTCTAAAGTAGAGTTACCTTCAACAACTTTTCTAATGTTTGTAACCTTTCTTCCTAAACTAATGATTTTCTGTGCTAAAATAATATCTAAAGTCAATAGCTCTCTACTAGTATCAAAGAATAAAGCTTCAATAGACTTTAATCTATTGCATAGCTTTTCTCTTTTTCTTTTTTGAGATATCTCACCTTCTTTTGAGTCATTGACTTGAGTAACCTTTTTCTTTTCTTGAACGACATCATCTTCCATCTTTATTCCTTTATCAGATAGATATTGTCTTGCTCCAGGTGTAAGGCGTTGTCCTTCAGCTAATTTATATGTATCAAAGGGAGCTTCCTTATAAACATCCCTTAAATACTCTTCAGTAATAAATTTCATCATCTCCTCATTACTCCTCACACTTTTCAAATAAATATTTTTTTAAAACATCAATTCCTGTTCTTTTTATAAAACTAATATCAAAATAAGGTTCATTTACTCCTATTCTCTTAAGCTGATGCAAGCATATATTCCTATTTTCTGGATTCATATCACTCTTAGTAATCACTCCAATCACTGGACAATTAAATAACTTTGCCCATCCTGGAGAATACACATCTACACTATTTGATTGATCAACTAAAATAAGAATTTTTGAAGCATCTTGAGATACTGCAATAACATGTTTATACATCCATGAATTTTCTATATATGCACTTGGTACATCTATAGTATTTTTCCCATAAATAATATCTGATGTTCTTCTTAATGGACCAGTATAACCATTAAGCTCATTAGCCAAAGTTGTTTTGCCACTTTTTGAAGGACCAATAATCATTATTCGTTTTTTTCTCATGTTCGTGTTATTGGAGCAACTGTAAAGCCCAGCATATTTTTTAAAGCATCATTTACTGCACTAAGTGCTGTTTCAACACTTTGAACATCACCATTTATAACTACTGATCCAGTGAAACGATCAAGAAATCCAATTTCAACATCTGCAACTTTAGTTGCTATATCAGCAGCTATTATTGCTGTTTCAAAAGGAGAAAGAGTTAGTATTCCAATAGCTCCCTTATCATCAATTCCTAATCTTTCATATATATCTGGCATAGGTGAGGCAATAATATGAGCTATTGTTATTTGCTTACCTGGTACTGACTCTTGTATAACACGCTGTATATTCTTATTAAGAAAATCCTCCATAACCTTACTTTCCACCTTTTTATTTATTTGAAAATCATTTAGTGACGAACCACTTTAACAGGCAAATCATAATTCTTAATCCAACTTTCAATCTTATCTAAATCCTCATTACTTAAGCTTGGATCACCTTCAATTGGATATGGAACTCCAAGTTGATTATATTTATTAACCCCCATCTTGTGATAAGGTAATAAATCAATGCCTTTAAAATTTTTATAGTCTTTATATGGAAGTAAAAACTTCATAACATTTTCTATATCTTCCTGACAATCATTAACTCCCTTAAGTAATGGCATACGAATTTGCACATTATACTTTCTGCGAAGAAGTTCCTTCAAATTTTCTAAGATTTGTTCATTTCTAACACCTGTCCAATATAAATGTTTGTCAGAATTTATATGCTTAATATCAAACAAGAACAGGTCAGTAAACTCTGCAACTTTAAGGACTGATTCTAGCTTTGCATATCCACATGTTTCTATTGCTGTATTAATACCTTCATTTTTACATGCCATAAGTAAGCTACTTGCAGCCTCAGGTTGCATTAAAACTTCTCCACCACCAAGTGTTACTCCACCACCAGAAACTTCATAGAAAGTTCTATCTTCTTCAATTATTTCTAGAAGTTCAGATATAGTTTTTTCTTCTCCTATTATAGAAATAGCTGACTTTACACATTCTTCCTTACACTTTCCACAACCAATACAGTCAATATTTCTATTTACTTCGTGCTTTAAGGTTTCATTTGAAATTGTGTGTATACCTACTGGACAGGCAGAAACACAGGCTCCGCAATTAATGCACAAATTGCTTTTAAACAATACTCTATGTTTTCTAATCATCCCTTCAGGGTTTGCACACCATTTACACCTAAGTGGACATCCTTGAAAGAAGATTAAAGTTCTTACTCCTGGTCCGTCATACATGTTGTATTTCTGTATATTAAATATAGTTGCTTTTCTTTCCAAGACTCCTAGATTTTCATTACTCATTCTTATTTCTCCACTATTATTTTTTCTGGTTGTGACTATATAAATTAATTCTCTATATAGCCACTTACCAGATTAAATTTTAATTATTAGAAATGTGTTAAGACTGTTCTACTTATAATTTCATCTTGAACATCTTTGCAAAGTTCTACAAAATATGCACTATATCCAGCTACACGAACAATTAAATCTCTATATTGATCAGGATGTTTTTGAGCTTCTATTAATGTCTTATTATCTAAGTAATTAAATTGAACTTCTCCAAGTTGAAGAGCACATGCACTACGTAGTAGTGTAATAATTCCCTCTTCACCTTCCTTAGTTTCAAGTAATCCTGATATAAGCTTGAAGTTATGAACCATACCTATATTCATGTTTTCGCAACTCATTTTTGATACAGATTTTATTATTGCTGTAGGTCCCTTATAGTCAGAACCTTGGCTTGGACTTATTCCATCAGATAATGGCATCCAAGCTCTACGTCCATTTGCTGACGCTCCTGTTAATTGTCCAAATGGAGTATTATTAGAAATTGATAATGTTCCATGACTTAATACTGAATATAAAGTCTTATATTTGCGATGTTCCATTTCTGTAAAGTTGATAAGTTCTGCAGCTATATAGTCCGCATAATCATCGTCATTACCATACTTAGGTGCTTCTAAACAGTCTTTTCTTAGTTTTTCATAACCAACAAAGTCTGCCTTTAAAGCTTCATTTAATTCTCTTAATGTATATTTCTTTTCTTCAAATACTAATTTCTTAATTGCTGCCATAGAATCTGTATATGTTGCAAGTCCACTCCAAACAACTCCTGGTCCAAAGTTATACATTGCTCCACCAGCTTCTACTCCTCTACCATTTTCCATACATCCTTCATACATAATTGACATAAGTGGCTTTGGAGCAAGTTCTCTATGAACACGTTGTGAAATTACTGTTGCTACACTTGTCCATTTAGTAATATATTTTATTTGTTCTTTTACTGCGGCTTCAAATTCCTCATAAGTTTTAAAGCTATCTATATCACCAAGATTTGGACAAACTTGTTTTCCATACCATAAAGGAACACCTTGATTAAGAACAAGTTCTATACATATTGGCCATTGTGTGTATGCTGTAGAAGTCCATTGATATAATCTTCCTGATTTTTGTGGTTCTACGCATCCCATTAAGCAGTAATCTCTAGCATCTTCAAGAGAAACCCCCTTTGCTAGCATCATCTTAATATGAACATCATCAAAGTGACATGCTGGGAATCCCATTCCTGCACGGATAACTTGTACTATCTTCTTTAAGAATTTTTGTGGTGACCCTTTATGAATACGACATGCTAATGAAGGTTGATATATTTTTACATGTCTAACAGCATCCATTAATAAGTAAGTTAATTCGTTTGTAGCATCCCTACCTTCTCTAGTTACACCACCAACACACATATTTACAAATGGTTGATATCCTGCAAAGAATTTAGAACCACCTTCACTTGTAATCCACATCATTTCTGACATCTTTATAAGCATACATCCAGCAAGTTCAAAAGCTTCAAAATCAGTCATTCTACCTGATTCAATATCAGCCTTATAGAATGGATACATATATTGATCAACACGTCCAATAGACATACCAGTTTGATTTTCTTCTACAACTAATAGAGATTCTATTGTCCAAACTGCTTGTATAGCTTCCCAGAATGTAGTTGGCTTATGAGCTGGAACTTTAGCATTTACTTCTGAAATCTTTAATAATTCAGCTTTACGTTTAGGATTTGTTTCCTTTTCAGCTAATTCTGCAGCATAGTCTGACATACGTTTTGCATAAATCATAACTCCTTCTGCAGTATCTATTATTGATTTATAGAAATATATTTTATCTATATCTTCTGGCTTTTCATAATTTAATTTTGCTAATTTCTCTTCTGCCTCTCTCTTGATATCTAACATACCTTTTTTCATCAAGATAACATCATATCCAGGGTTAGAATCTCCACCACCATTTATTGCATGGTATGAACAATCTGAAACAAAAGACTCACCTGATAATTCCCATACACCTGCTTCACGATATTGATCTTCACAATATTCATCAACTGATTTTCCTTTCCAGAATGGGAATATCTCTTCTCTCATATATTTTTTATCTTCTTCTGATATATAGAATGGGTCTTGTGGACGAGTTGCTATAGTATCTAACTCATCTACCATCCATCTCCAAGCTATATCCGGAGAGAATGCACCAGCACGTGGAGCACCATTTGGAGCACCAACTATAAGTTCATTATCTTGAATAACTAACGGTGCAGTTTCACAACAATATTTAAAGCTCTTACCACGTAAAATTGCTTTAGGGGCTCCTGGATTTTCTTTTGCAATCTTTGTAATTGCCTTAGCACGATGAATAGTGATTTTAGGAACTTGCTTTAAATAATTTTCCTTTAACTTCATCAAACGTGTTGTTATTCCATCTGGAATTTGTCCATTATTTTCACATACTACATTAGACTTAGTATCCTCGTCCTTTGTTATCTCATTAGAAACACTCTCAAACATCTCTATCAAAGCTTCACGTTCTGAAGGAGACATATTTTGAGTTGCTTCCATTAATTTATTTGAAAACTCACGAATATCCAATTTACTACCTCACATTCTATTAATTATTTTTATTAGCTATTTTAATTCTTTAAGAATCTTCTTCAGTAGCATCTTTAATAGCTCTTCATTATCATTTTCATTATTATTTAATCTATCATTGCTACCTTGAGGTTCCTCTACATTAGTAATAGAAGTTATTATTTCTTTCATTCTTCTAACACCATAACCTACTTTTCGAATATATATAAGATTCATAGGTGAAACATTATCAGATGTCATACCCTTTCCTGCTGAACCACTTCCTAGTGTCATAGAAGGGAATAAATTTGTAGTTACTCCCATACTTCCAAATACTCCTGGTGTATTTACAAGTATCCTACCAACAGGTTTCTTTAAAGCAAATTGACGAATTACTTCTTCATCATTAGAGTGAATGACTAAAGTATGTCCTTGTCTTTCGCTTAGCAATAATTCAATACATTTTTCACATGCATTCATCCAATCATCTTCTATATACATAGATATAACTGGGCAAAGTTTTTCTTTAGAATATGGATTATTTGCTGAAACATACTTTTGCTGTGAAATTAGAATCTTAATCTCATCAGAAATATTAAATCCTGCCCTTTTTGCTAAGAATTGTGGTGATTTACCTATATAATCTACATCTAAACTTCCATCTGCTTTATACAAAAGTGAACCAAGCTTTTCAGACTCATCCTCACTCATAAAATATCCACCATTCTTTTGAAGTTCACTTTTAACTTCTGATGCAATACAACTATCTACAACAATAGATTGTTCAGCTGCTGAAAGCACTCCATTATCGAAAGTTTTACTATCAATTATGTCTTTTACTGCTTGCTTAATATCTGCTGTACGCTCTATGAATGCTGGTCCATTTCCTGTGCCTCCATATATTAATGGTTTTCCAGACTCATATGCTAAATCCAACATTCCAGGTACACCTGTATTCATAATTAGTGAAGTATCTCTATGGTTCATTAACTCCACAGACCCACTTCTAGTAACAGTATGAAGATAGGAAATAGCTCCTTCTGGCAATCCATATCCCTCTGCTGCCCTAATTAGTATATCAATAGTCTTACTAATAGTTTTTTTACCTCTAGGGTGAGGAGAAAAAATTATAGCATTTCCTGATTTTATAGCAATAAGTGCATTATAAATTGTTGTAGACACTGGACTTGTTGCAGGACAAAAGGCTACAATTACTCCTATTGGAACTCCAACATCCATAGTCTTCTGCTCTTCATCTCGCTTAATAATGCCTACACAATTCATATTCCTTAATCTTTCCCTTAAATAGGAACATATAAAGGTATTTTTTATTCTTTTATCTTCCCATTTACCATATTCAGTTTCTTCATGTGACATTTTCGAAAGCTCAATTATGTGTTTTTCAATTTCCTCAGTCATACGCTCAACTATTTCATCAAGCTTACTTTGAGGAAATGTTGCAAGTTTCTTTTGTGCTTCACGAGCATTTTCAACAAGTATCCTTGCTTCCTGCATAGAGAGTAGATCATTGTCAATAATATTCATTTTTCTCTCTCCTTCTATTTAAAAACTTTCTTTAATTTTGCTCTGGTATAAGATTCTTTATTGCATAACGTTCAATAATCTTTTCAAGATCTTGATGTGGTCTTGCAATAACTACTGAGCTATAAAGATTCCCATCTTCCATTTCTTTAACAACTTTAACTCCAGCATCAACTGCTGTCTTACAAGCACCAACATCTCCACGTACTAATACCGAAATATATCCAGAGGCAACGTTTTCATAACCTACAAGCTCAACATCAGCCGCTTTGCACATAGCATCTGCTGCTTCCAATGCGAAAACTAAGCCGAAAGTCTCAATTAATCCTATAGCTTCATATCTCGCCATATACATCATTTCCTTTCTATATTAACTATCTATATCATGTACTGAAACAATATCTCCTACTTCTCTAATAGGTCTAGGCATAACATTCTTTGCTGTTAATTTACCAATAGCAGCAGCAGCTTCAGCACCTGCTTCAACAGCTGATCTTACGGCAGCTACATCCCCTTTTACTATTATGGTAACAAGGGTTGAACCAATATTTTCATATGAAATCAGCTCAACATCTGAAGCTTTTAACATTTTATCTGCTGCTTCAAGTGCTGGTACTAATCCTATGGTTTCTATAAGACCTAATGCTTCATCTCCATAATATCTCATGAAATTTCCTCCTTCCAAGCTGAGCATATCTATACATACCCTAAGATTTTTTATATTAATAATCTGTTTTATTTTTAATTATGTTCTATTCCCTAAAGTGATTATAGTCCTTTCCCATAAGGGGAAAGTCAATATGTTTTTCTATAAATTTATTTTTTAGGGAATAAACATAATCTAAGTTAATAGCTACCATTCAATGAAAAATTTATATGTTTTATCTCGCTATTAATCCATATAATATATCTTGGAAAATTACCCTAAGGTAAATGTTTTAATCTTTTATATATTTATTAATTGTAGCTGCCCCTTCTTCATGAGCATGATAATAAACTCTTAGTTCTTCATTAGAATCAAGCATATATCTAGTTTCTTCTATAAGCCCATTTGCCTCCGCTGTCATTAAAGCTGTAGTTACATCTTTCTTGTTTAAAGCTTTAAAGCTTCCATATTCTCCTTTTAAAGCTTCAATAATATCTTCTGCACAAGCCTCTTTTACTTTAGTAAAATGTTTTAATATTGCATAATTAAGCGGTTTCATCAATTTCACTCCCTTTTTTTCTTCTAAAAATATCTAATGGATTCATGGCTATTGTTAAAATTCCAACCATCATTATGATAGCTCCAATCCATGCTACAGCTGGTAATGCCCAACCTTCCATTCCTGCAAATACTCCTAATAATAAGAAGCAGAATAAAGGTCCAAAGAAAGAGTATGTCCCATTACATGCAGTACCAAGTCCTGCACCACACATACTATTACCAGCATACCAAGTCATAAAAGTAATGAATGTTAATAATCCGCTAAATACAAACCAAATCATAGCTGGTCCACTTGTAAATGCTTGAAAAGCTAAGTCAATTGAAATATCAACTCCTCCAGCCATTACACCTAATACTGGAACTATAATAAATAAGTTTGCTATTCCTGATGTTACTTGACGTATACATATTCCTATTTCTGGATCAATCATTGCTGTTCCATACCCAGCAACACATCCTTCAAATCCCCATCCTAATGCAGCTATTACTGCAACTAATAAACCTAATACCAATGTTGGAGAAGTTTCCCCTCCAAAGCCTGTACTTCCTATTAAAAAACTTGCAAATACACAAATTAAAATTCCAACGCTCATACGCTTATTTAATTCTTGCTTATAAAGAACTCTACCTAAAATAGCAGCTATAGCTGGACATAGTGCAGATATCGGAACTACGATTGAACCAGCCAATTGGATTGATACAACATAAGCTGTCCCAGCTATTGGACCACCAATTAATGCTGCTAATATCATAATCTTACCTGGCTTTGACTTTAGACACCTTACAAAATCTTTAAACTTTCCTTTAGCTATTGAATTTAATATTGCCCATACGGCACTACAAGTATCATTAATAGCATTTCCTAAAGCTGCAACTAAATATATAACCACAAAAGTAGATAATCCTGCTGTATTTGCCCCTGTCCAATCTTCCCATACACCTTTTCTCATGGCCATTGTTAAGAAAGCTGTATAAAGGCCGTAAGTTACCCCCGAAAACAAAGCTAACGTGATACCTTTTTTAAAAAAGTTACTAGCTAATTTCTTTTTAGCTTCCGTTGCTTTTATGCTAACTTCTTTTATATTGACTTTATCTGTTGAAACTACATTCATGATAAATCTCCCTTCTTTTATTAAATTAATTGTATTAGTGAATATGTTTTTAGATCAGTAAATCGCCAGCTATACTTATCTATCCAAATATAAATCTTAGAAGATTGCTGCTTGATATCCCTCCTATCATCCTTTTATTCAATTTCTGTTTGAGCGTAATTCTCAACACAACTTTAATATAAACCTGAGCTAGCCATCCAAAGAAATATTCTAAATTCCCTTAACAAAACTAAAACTTATATTATATATCGTTTACAACACTCCCCAAGTGTTCTACTAAAATATAATAAAAATTTAAGCCAGCTTTTAATAAACTGTTTAAACGTTTAACTCAAGGATATTAAAGCAACAAACTTGTCACATCTCTGCTTAAATAATTTAGAATAACAACTTATTTATTTCTTTGTGGACAACTATATCCTAATTCGAATTATATGCCTTCCCCTTAGGAGGAAGGTCAATAGAAATTTGATATTAATTTAACATTATTTTTATAAGTCCTTTTTTCTCAATTATCTTTTAAAATATGAAAAAGTGTATACTAAAAAATAACTTGATTTTTCAGTATACACTTTCATAATTTCTTTATTATTTATTTTTTTATTTTAAAAATTACTTCTGTCACAAATTTTTCTGGTACTTGCGTTGTCCAATAATCAGTTACATATCTTTCATAACATTCATCCTCACATGTATAACCATGCTTTTTAATCCATTCACTCATCTTTTTGTAAGTTTCATTTATAGTTTCATGTGGACCTATATGATAACAAGATACAACTGTACCGCCACCATATTCCACTTTTATCCCATCATCACACTTTAAAATTGTTTCTTGCATTATCCTCATCTTTTTACAATTACCATTCATCTTATCCTTAAAAGATGGATATGATATTATAACTGGTCCTGTTATTGCATTCTTCTTGCTTTCTATATAATTAGTAAATTCAATATTTATTATTGAATCCATATAATCATATTTAAAGTCTTGATCTAAGAAAATCATTTCTTTCTTTTCTATATATTTCACTCCAACTTGACAAGCATTACATTCCATTATCCCCTCAGCCTCTAGAATAAGCTTGTACCAATCATTTACTGATCTTAACTTTAATTCAAGTTCACTTTGTAATGATATTAATTCATCTATCTTTTTTCTGAAACCATTTTCAATTTTAAAGTAAGATGCCCCTCCAAGATATTCCCTCATCTCATCAAGTTTAAAACCACTTTGTTTATAATATTTTATTAAAGGCACCAACAAGAGATTTCTTTTACTATAGTATCTATATCCACTATCATCTGATATCTTATCTGGTGATAAAATCCCTATTTTATCATAATATCGCAAAGCTTTTTTCGTAATCTTACACATTTCTTCAACTTTACCTATAGAGTACATATCATTTTCCATAAATAAGCCTCCAACTTTTATATTCTCCCCAATTTATTTATAAAAATGATCTATTATATTTATTTTTTATATCTTTCCCCAAAGAAAAAAACCACCATCTGGTGGTTTAATTTACTTTAGTTTATCTATTATATTAGATAAATCTTCTCTAGTAACAGCCCTAGGATTTGCTTCTGTGCATACATCCTTTAACGCAGCCTTTAAAATCTCTTCCATAGATTCTTCTAATAGCCCAATATCTACTCCTTGCTTAGTAAGTGTAGTTGGAATCATAAGATTCTTTTGAAGTTCTTCAATCTTCCTAATTAAATTATTAACTCCAATATGGACATTAGGTGCATGAAGTTTCAAAAGCTTTGCTAATCTCTGATACTTCTTAGCTGCTAAACTATAATCCTTATTGTATAAACCACCATTTAAATTTGCATTAAATTTTATTATATGAGGCAATATTATAGCATTGCTTCTTCCATGTGGGATATGCAATTTACCCCCTATAGCATGAGCTAAACTATGTGTAATACCAAGACCTGCTGCATTAAAAGCAATCCCTGCTAGACAAGAAGCATTATGAAGTTTTTCTCTAGCTAATAAATTATTACCATCTTCATATGCTAATGGTAAAAATCTAACAGCAAGAGTTAATGCTTTTTCAGCTAAAGCATCTGAAAAATCAGTAGCTCCATTAGCTACATAAGCTTCAATGGCATGAGTAATTACATCCATTCCTGTATCTGCAGTTATACTTTTAGGAACTGATTTAACAAGTTCCGGGTCTAATATAGCCACATTAGGCAACAATGACTCACTTGTTAAAGCATATTTTATCCCCTCTTGTTTATTAGTAATTACAGCATACTCTGTAACTTCCGAACCTGTCCCACTAGTTGTTGGAATTGCGTAAAATTCTTCTATTTTTTGTATACCGTCATTTAAATTATTATAATACTCTTTTATTGATTTTGCTGCATCAATAGCTGAACCGCCACCTAATGCAATAATTACTTCTGCATTGCATGCTTTAAGAGCTTGAATTCCTGATGCAATAATTTCTACTGCTGGGTCTGGAACAACATCACTGAATATGAATACTTCACAATTAGATAGTTCTTTTGAAACCTTTTCAACCATCCCTGAAGTTTCCATAAACTTATCGCATACAATTAAAACTTTCTTATTTTTAATATCATTGAGCTTATTTAATGATCCCTTACCAAAATAAACTCTTGTACGAATACCAAATTCATTCATTTTATTTTCTCCTTATTGAAAAGTTAAATAAAATAAATAATTTAGTTATTCTATTATTTAAGATTAGATTTGTGACAAGTTATATTTCTTTACTTTCCTAATTATATCATAATATATATTATATTCAAGATTCTTACTTAACTAATATTGACAAAATATTCCCTTTTTCTCTGTACTTATTAGCATTATATATAATAAAATTCAACTAATCATAAAAGAAAAAATGTATTTTTCTTTTAATTTATCATAAATTATATTATACTTTTCTAGTTTCTAATATTCTAACTACATTTTCAGCTGATATCTCTAGATTATCTTTCCCTTTGCTTAATGCTTCATCTAAAGAAATTACCCCTGGGGTTATTCCTATTACAGAATCTATTCCTAATGAATATAATTCATCTATTCCTTCCCCAATTCTTCCCCCAAAAGCTATTACAGGAATGTTATACTTTTTAGCTATTTTAGCTACTCCTATAGGAGTTTTTCCAAACTTAGTTTGAAAATCTATACTTCCTTCCCCTGTAAATACAAAATCTGCTTTTCTTACTTTATCTTCCAAATCAGAATACTTAATTACTAAATCTATTCCTGATTCTAGTTTTCCATTACAAAAACCTATTAAAGCTGCACCAAGTCCTCCTGCTGCACCTGCACCTTCAACCTTATCAATTTCTTTTCCCATATCTCTTTTTACTACTTCTGCATAATGTTTTAAGTTACTATCTAACTCCTCTAATGTTTCTTTATTTCCACCCTTTTGAGCCCCAAATACAAAGCTTGCACCATTCTCTCCTGTTAATGGATTCTTTACATCACAAGCTACTTCTATTTTTACATCATAAATTCTTTTATCAAAACCACTTAAATCTATTGTACATAAATCTTTTAAGACGCCACCACCAAATGCTATCTCTTTTCCATCACTGTCCTTAAAACTTGCCCCTAATGCCTGAAGCATACCAACTCCACCATCATTAGTTGCACTGCCACCTAAGCCTATAATTATTCTTTCTATATTCATATCTAAAGCATATTTTATAAGTTCACCAGTTCCAAAGGTAGTAGTAAGGAGTGGATTTCTATCCTCTAATTTAACTAAGTGAATTCCACTAGCTTCTGCCATTTCTATTACAGCAGTCTTTCCATCACCTAATATTCCAAACTTTGCTTTCACCTTATTTCCTAGTGGAGCTGTTACTTCTACTTCATGCAAATTTCCATTGGTAGATTCTATTAAAGCATCTACTGTACCTTCACCACCATCTGCCATAGGAACATGTATACAGGTAGCATCTTTAAAAACTTTTCTTATTCCATTTTCCATAGATATACAAGCTTCCTTAGCTGTCATACTCTCCTTAAATGAATCTGGTGCTAAAATAAATTTCATATCATTCACCTCTAAATAAAATTATTGTAACTCTCTTAACCTTAGCTAAGAGAGTTACTAACCTTTTATACTAATTCAAAGTATATATTATCTACTTTATTTTTACTACAATTTACTTTGCTAAAATCTTCTATATCCTCTAGTATATCTTCCTTAAGATTAACCTTCTTAAACTTGCTTCCTTTAATGCTAAAATGAACCTTCTTTTCTGAAGCTGTTCCATTGAAATATCTAAGAACTAACCCCTTTTTATTTTCAGCCTTCTTTAATACACTTAAAGTCACATTATCATTCTCTTCTTTTAATAGAGAATAATTATATGGAACTTCAAAGTCTACAGAATTTAGTTTCATAGCATTGTGAGGCATTTTATTGTAAGTATACACTGGAGTTAAGTACTCTTTTGCAACTCTTGATACCTTATCTTCCCTAGATACATATGGATATATTCCAAAGTCTAAGCTTACTTTTCCAAGCATTTGTGAGTCAGGAGTTTCTAATTTTATTCCTGATGGTCTTCCAGGTCTTCTATACATTTCTTCTTTACCAAGGAAGCCTACCCCTCTAAATAAAGTTATAGCTATTGTATCATAATCTTCTCCAATTATTTCATACTCTCTAGTACTATTAGTTAAGACAGCCATTCCTCTTTCTTCATTCTTTAAAGTTACAAATGAAAGCATTGGATAAATAGAATCTGGTCTTTCATCCCAGTTTTCCTCTTCCCATACATCCATAGCACTATCATATACATCTCTTTTTATAACACCAAATTGATTATCAGAGAATGAGAAATTAGATTTTATTCCAGTTGGAATGTATGCTCTTACTCTATGATCTTTTGCTCTATTATCTATATCCATCTTAACATTTAAATATGGGCTACAATTATCAACCTTAACAATTATTGATATATCCATAGAACCATCAATTTTCTTGTTCTTTCTGCTATCTAAATCCTTTGGTACATCTAAAGTATAATTAATAGCTATCTCACTACTATTTTCATAAGTGCTTATATTATAGTTACACTTAACTAAATCACTCTTAACAATAAAATCATCCTCTAATGGTGAGAAATCATATTCATCTCCGTCATCTGCACCATCTTCTATTAAAAGTACATTTTCATATAATGTGTTTGTATCTTTATGTAGTATGTTTAATGACCCGTTTTCATTTACAGTTATATTAAAATACTTATTTTCAATCTTATCTGTTTTCTTGCCTTCTTCAGAGTTTATAACTCCTTCTGCTCCTTTAATTAAGTAAGTCTTATATCCCATTGAAGGAATAACATCCTTTAATTCAATAGTATATCTTACAAAAGGATCATAGTTTCCATAGTGAACAATTTGTCTATCAATTAACCCTGCATCAACTACTTCTTTATTTATAACTTGGAAATCATATTCTTCTCCATCATCACTAACAAGGTTGAAGTTTTTCATCTTTGTAATGATTTCACCTTTAACTACAGCTTCTCTTTCATATGGAAGAAGGTTAAATGCTGTTAATTTATCTAATGCTATCTCTTTGCTCATAGCATCAACTATAACTCTCATATAGAAATCTATTAATCTATCTACCTTTTCTTCAGCTAAGAAAAATCTATTCATTATCTCTTTATGAACCTTATCAGAACAACAACATCCTATAGAGTCATGAGCATGGTTTTTCATTATCTCTTTCCAAATAAGCTCAATTAACCCTGAATGATATTCAAAACCTAATGAATAAGCAAGTGAAGCTAAAGGTTCTAATATATTAGTTATTTTATTTTCTATCCTTGTATTAGCAGCCTTAATATCCATTCTTGTTGAGAAGATACTTCTATGAACTCTCATATACTTTCCATCTAAGAATTCCCCTCTTAATGTTGGTAAATTCTTTTCTTTTTCTAGTTCTTCAAATACCTTTTCATATCTGCTTAAGAAGAAATCTCTTTCTGGATATAATTCCTTTAACTTTTCTAATATCTCAAATATATTCTTTTGTACAGGCATTTGATCATGACCATTTGGAAGTATGATATTTTCTGTTGTAGCTCCCTTATCAAGTACAGGGAAATACTTATCCATTCTCTTCTTAAGATCATCCATATTGCTTGGCAAATACTTTCCTATTGCATATCCTAATGGAAATAATTGAGTTAATACTTTAGAATCCCCTTCACCTTCCCAGTAAAATTCAGTTTTATCTGTTCCCATTCTTTCAGAGACACCTCTCCAGAATATAGAACGATTTATTCCAAATCCATTTAATATTTGTGGCATTTGAGCAGATTGTCCAAAAGAGTCTGGAAGGTATCCTATCATCATAGCATCACCAAATTCTTCACAATCCTTTAATCCATATAGTAGATTTCTAGTTATAGATTCTCCACCTACAACCATTTCATCTGTTTGAGTATACCAAGGCCCTATTATTAATCTGCCTTCTTTAGCTAATTTCTTTACTCTTTCTTTATTTTCTGGCTTTGCCGCGAAATAATCTTCTAATATAGCTGTTTGTCCATCCAATACATAATTAGGATAGTTAGGATTGTTCTCTAACATATCCATTATTTCTTCCATATTATTAACTAAAAGAATTCTTGACTCTTCCGTTGTAAAATACCATTCTCTATCCCAATGCATATGGGGCACAACATGAACTTTTTTACTCATCTATTACACCTCTTACTTCGATTTAACTTTATATTTTTCCATGATATAGCTTTGCGAGAGGAAATTCCTCTCGCAAAATATTATTTTAAAAGTCCTTGCTTTTTAAGTTTCATTTTTCTTGTTATTACTAATAATATTGCTGATATAATTGCTCCAAGTATTGCTGCTCCAAGCCATACTGTTATATTCATTAACATAGTTGAACCATCTTTAAGCATAAATATTGAGAATATACCTGCTCCTGGAACATCAAGTCCTATGTTAAACATTGCTACTAAAGCACCAGTTACTGCTGAACCTGCACATAATGAAGGAATTACTCTTAATGGGTCTTCTATCATAAATGGAATAGCACCTTCTGTAATACCTGCTAGTCCTAAAATCCAAGTTGACTTACCTATTTCTTGTTCTTCTTTATTGAAATACTTCTTAGCTAATAAAGTAGCAAAGGTTACACCAAATGCTGAAACCATTTTTACTGATGCGAAAGCCGCATATGGCATTATAATTCCATCAGTCATTGCACCTACACAGAATGTATAAGCTGCTTTATTAATAGGACCACCAAGGTCAAATGATACCATGATACCAAGTATTGCACCTAAAAGTGCTGCATTTGTTCCTCCCATAGATCCTAACCAATCAATTAATGTTTGGTTTAATGCTGCTACAGGTTTACCAACTACAAAGAACATAAGTGTTGAAACTAATAATGTACCAAATACAGGGTATACCCAGAAACTAACGAATCCTGCTAATGTACCTTTTGCTGGTATATACTTCTTAAATAATTTAATTGTATAACCTGCTAGGAAACCTCCAAGCATACCACCTAGGAATCCACCATTTATCATATTAGCTGCTATACCAGCTGCAAAACCTGGTGCTAAACCTGGCTTATCAGCAATTGAGTATGACATGTATGCAGATAATACAGGAACCATTATTGTTCCAAGTAAATTACCACCTAGCTTACGATACATCCAAATCCAAGAACCATCTGTTTCATATAATTCTTGTAACCCAAAACCTTGAGATACTAATACTGCGAAAGCTAGAATCATACCTCCTGCAACTATTAAAGGAATTATATGAGATATACCTGTAAGAATTGACTTCTTAGCCTCTTCTCTAAATGAAACTTTTTCTTCATCGTCAGAAGTTTCTACATATTCTCCTTTTCCTTTGTTTTCTGCTGCCTTAAGTGCTTTTTCTATAAGTCCCTTTGCATCCTTTAAAGGAGTAGCAACCTTAGCTCTTACTGTAGGTAAATGCGAATATCTTTCTTCATTTTTTACAGCTACATCTACTGCAAATATAGCAGCATCTGCATTTTTCAATTGTTCTTTTGTATGTCTATCTTCTATACCATTAGCTCCTTGTTTTTCAACATAAACAGCTACTCCCATTTCTTTACCTGCATTAACTAAAGCTTCTGCAGCCATATATGTATGAGCTATTCCAGCAGGACAAGCTGTTACAGCAACGATTGATTTTTTAAACTTACTTATATCTATATCTTCTTTTATAATTTCTTTATCTAAATTATTGTAAAGTTCTTTCTTGCTCTTTGAATTCTTAAGCAAATCTTTATAAGATGGATTTGCTATTCTTGTAGCAAGCTCTGCTAATAGTTGAATATGAGTTGAACCTGCCTCTTCAGTTGGTATAGCTAATAAGAATACTATTTCAACTTCATTATTCTCATCTATACTTTCCCATTCTTTCATAGGTTTATTTAGAATTGCTACTGCAAATGATGCTTCTTTAACAGAACTAGATTTTCCATGAGGAACAGCTAGGCCACCTTCAAAACCTGTAGGAGAAAGTTTTTCTCTTTCTAGTACATCCTTAAAAAATTCTTCTTTAGATGTAATCTTTCCCTCTTCATATAATTTTTCAACTAGGTGTTTAATAACATCCTCTTTTTTGTTTAAATCTAGACCAATTGAAATAAGTTTTTCATTTGTTAGACTTCTTAAATTCATTTTTTATTCCTCCCATTCATATTCAACAAATCCGATTTGCTTAACGTTTACAGTCTTATATTATCAAAAAAAAATAAGAAGATTTAATTCTTCTTATTTTTACACAAATATTTCTTTTTATTTAATACATTGTGTATTTATACACAATTATAATCTTTCCATAAAGCTTCATTTATGATCCTTATAATAAGCATTATTCCTATTCTATCTGGAGCATTATATTTATGTATCTCAACTCTAGGTGCCCAAAAGAAAATATTTATATCAGCAATATCCATAAGTGAATTCTTATTAAAATGAGTCATACTAACTATACTTGCATTTCTTTCTTTTGCAATTTTGCACACATCTAATATCTGTTTGCTTTCACCACTTACACTTATAGCAATAAACAAATCCTTATCATCACAATTTTCTGCTGCATACATCATATCGTGTCTATGATTAAAATACTCAGCTTTTATTCCAATGCATCTTATATTCTTTGCAAACATCTCACAAAAATATATTGAATCTCCTATTCCTACGAAGTATACATTTTTAGCTTCTTTTATTTGGCTTACTAATTTATCAATTATTTTATTATCTAAAATGTCTAAAGTTTTTTTAATTGTATCAGGAATTAATTCTAGATTTTTAAAGTTATCTCCTTTTAATTCACCAGTCTTTCCTTCAAGTTCTGCACGTAATGAAAACTTTAAATCTGAAAAGCCTTTATAACCTAGCTTCTTAGATAATCTTACTATAGTATTAGGTACAGTAAATAAATCTTCAGCTACTTTCTGGACAGATTGATTTACAAATCTACTATAATCTTCTCGTATATAATCCACCACTTGGTCATCTGTATCCGTTAATCTCAACTCATTTAATAAAACTCTCTCCTCAAAGTTCATGTTCCCACTCCTACTTTTTTCTCTTGTTCACTACTTTGAGAATAGCATTTTTACTTAGCTTTCGCAAGGTTCATAGATATTTATCTCTGTCCTTATATTTTTTTATTTCAAAATATCATTGTAACTCTGAATTGTAATATATGAGAAGAATATTTTGCTTATATTTTCTTTTTGAAATCCTCTTAAAGAGAACTGTCTAAGCCAGCTTATTTACTGCATATTTATATATTCATATATTTTTATATTTGTTTCTTTATATATTTTTATATTTAAACAAAACAATTATATGGAATTATAATCCATAACTAATTTATAATAAATTTATAAGGTGTGGTAGATATTTAAAAAGAAGAGTGGAGGTTCTCTTAAATAAAAAATGAAATGAAATGTTTAAAATGTAATTCAGATGAAATTAAAGTAGTAAAGGCTCCCCCAGTTCAAATGAAAAAGTGTATTATGCCTAAATTATTAAATCCTTATTATTTATATTTGCTGTAAGTGTAGTTACACTGAAATATGGATAAATTCTAAAGAAGAATTAAACTACTTGACGTAATTGAATAGATATTTATTTTTCTTGTTACGTCACAAGCTCCAAGTCACACCAAAATAAATATACATTTCCCTTCCTACTTAAGGTAAGAAAATTATAAAATTATTATCTTTGTCCTTATAATTTTTTTATTTTAAAATGTCGTCGTGACTCTAGATTGTAACCTATTAGAATTGTAATATATGATACACAAACAGAGATAAAATGTAATATAATATATATATTGTAAAAAAACAACTTATTCAACGAAAGGGGAATAATTATTTGAAAAAGAAAATTGCATATATAATATTATTTATAATTTTAATTTGTGAACTTATTGCTTATAAATATCAATATTACTTTATAAACTCTTTTTATTACTTATTTATTAATTCAACTATATTCCTAATATTCTTAAAACTAATAAATAATAAAACCTTTACCAAAGTGGGTGTTATGTTAATAATATTAACGATTCTTTGTTCTGTAGCTCTGAATAATCCTACATATAATTACATTGTACAAAATGATAAGTTAAATTATTCACTAATTGTAACAGAAACTTCATCATTTAATGGTAAATTTCAGTATAGCTTTTTTGAAAAACATTTTCATTTTTTTAAAAAGCCTATACCAAAAGCTTATTTTGTGTCGTCATATAAAATTAATATAGATAAGGATATTCAGTGGTTAGATAAAAATACAATTCAAATTAAATCTGGTCAGTATTTAATTAATAATTTAACACTAAACTTAAACTAAAATTCTATGTTTATTTTCTAAAAATAAAAGGTTGAAGAAAACTTCAACCTTTTATTAGCTTTATGATCTTTAAACAACAACATATTTCATGTTGTTGTTTTATATGTGTTAGTCCCTTTATATATTCATATATTTATCATAAAACTCTTTATATACTCTATACTTGTGAGTGTTTTTAGTATGCTCTAATGCTTTTGTTGAAAGCTCCTTCCAATCTAATGAATAGACATTTTTTAAATCCTTCACCTCATTCATTTCTTGGGCTAAATTCTCATTATCATATGGATATAAGAAAACCACATAATCTTTATCCCCTTTTATATATGAAATATTTCTATACAGTTGATAATTTGAATAGAACTTGTCCTTATCATTAACTAATTCTTTTAAATGCATGCTTTCCCCTAACTGCTTCATATAAACATCAGTAAATTTGTGTTCATATTTTTCAGGTAGCTTATTAGTTTCTTTACTTTTGCTAATTTTTCCAAAGCCTTGTTCAGTATACTTAACTTCAAAATATATTTTTTCTCCAGTTATAAGCTCTATAAAGAAATCAAAGGTTGTCCCATCCTTTCCTTTTGGAGCTCCATATTCAAATTTTGAAAATATTATCTTTGTGTGATCTGGAATATTAATCTTTAAAGTATCTTTTAAAATATCAATTAGTAAATTATCTTTCATTATTGGCTCAAAAAAGTTTATACACATAATTTGAGATGAATTTAAGTGGTGTGAATGCATGTGATAATGTATATCCTTAGGTTGATTAACTCCTAAAAGAAAATTCAATGGCCTAAATCCACTTGGTAATATGTGTCCATATTCCTTATTTTGATAAAGCCCATTTTTTACACAACCTAAGGAGTTTAACTTGTACTCTTCTAAGTGATTTAATACTTTTTCTTTATAATCTTGATATCTCATAACATCCCCTCTTTCTTAAAGCATAATTCATTGCCTACTTATATCATAACACTTTTTGTAAACGAAATCATCACTGTTTAAATTTAAAATCCATGACTATTTAGCCATGGATTTTTTTATCTATTTATACATTGCTTCAACTACTTTAGAATTATACTTTTGTATGCTTTCATATATGAAGCCATTTACATTATTTATATCATCTTGAGTAGGATTATTTGCCTTGTCAGAAAGTTTATATTGATATTTTAATCTTAAAATTCTTCTAACACTCTCATCTATCCTATTTTCATCAATCTTTCCATCATTAACTCCTTGAACTACAGCATTATATACTTTTTGTTGATTTTCTATTGTATGGCAAACTAATAAAATATCTGCACCTGCCTCAACTGATTTTATTGCAGCTTCTCCTAAATCCCAGTTCTTACTTATAGCTTGCATTTCAAGATCATCAGTAATAATAACTCCTTTATAACCCATTTCATCACGTAACAAGTCTGTTAGTATCTTTTTAGACATAGTTGCTGGGTACTCTTTATCAATTTGTGGAAGCATAATATGTGCTGTCATTACCATGTCTACTCCATTATTTATGGCAGTTTGAAAAGGAACAAGTTCTGTACTTTTTAATCTATTTAAATCATGATTCAATGATGGTAGCCCTAAATGAGAATCCACCTCCGTATCTCCATGTCCCGGAAAATGTTTTACTGTTGGGATTACCCCTTCATTTTGTATTGCTTTTAGTTCATTAATACCAAACTCTGTTACCTTTTCCTGTGTTGAGCCATAAGATCTTACCCCTATAATTGGATTATTTTTATTAGTATTAATATCTAAAACAGTACCAAAATCCGTATTTATTCCTAATAGCTTTAATTTTTTAGCAGTACCAGCTCCTATTCCAGTTGCTAAACTTGAATCATTTGTATTTCCTAACTCTCCTTTAGAAGGTGTTCTCATTAACTCCTGAGGCAATTGTGACATACTTCCTCCTTCTTCATCAAACCCAATAAATAAAGGTATATCACTATTTTGTCTGTTAGCTTTTTTAATTGAATTTACATACTTAACATTATTATCTAAACTACTTCCCCAAAAGTTTCTATGACCATATAAAATAATGCCTCCTGCATGTTGATCTTCAAATAAATTTACTACTTTATCATCTACATTCGTCCCATTAACTCCGTAGAACATCATTTGTCCTACTTTCTCTTCTAATGTCATTGTACTTATTTTATCTTCTACTTTTTTGTTAATACTTTCATTTTTCCCTGTTAAAATAGTAGCCGAACTAGCTGTAACTCCACCAATCATTGTAAGAGTAAGAGCTGCTGAAATTAATAATTTTCTCATAAATCTTCCCCCTAATCTTTATTTAATTAGTTTTTATTATCATTTTTTATTATTCCCCTCCTCCACTTTTAATTATAGATTTTAATTATCTCAATATAGTCACATTAATAACTTTAAATATAACTATTTAGTTACAATTAAAGAGATAAATAAAAAACAAGGTTATATACCTAACCTTGTTTCTTACTATTTTATATTTTTAAAACGCTAATATCTGATATAAAATCATTACTTTGCATAAAGAATGACATTAAGCAAGCACCATTAACACCTGTTTCCTTAACTAAATTTATATTATATTTTGAAATTCCACCTATGGCATAAACAGGTACATCAACGCCTCTACAGATATTCTCTAAAAAGGCTAGTCCCATTGGTTCTAAGTCCTTTTTGCAGTCTGTTTGAAATATATGACCTGCTGTAATATAAGTTGCTCCAAGGGTTACTGCTCTTTCCCCTTCCTCTAGTGAATGAATAGATACTCCTACCTTTTCAAAATTCTTAACTTCATTATGGTGTTTTTCTAATATTGGAAGGGATAGATGAATCTTGTTATAATTTAACCTTTTAGCTACGCCTACAAAATTATGAAGAACACACTCTTTATTGTACTTTTCACATATTCTAAGTACATTCTTAGCTAAAACATAATACTCATCTTCACTAAGATCCTTTTCCCTTAAAATAATTGAATCCACCTCTGATTTTGCCAAAGCTTCAATTTGTTCCAAAAAATCAATATGACATAACTTCCTATTAGTAACAGCAATTATCTTAAACATATAAATAATCACTCATTACAGGCTGTAGACCTTTTTCAACTATTGCATTATAAACCTCATCTACAGTACGTCCATCTGATATTTCAAATTGTTCATCACCCTTATTTTCTCCTGTGTGACCTCCAATTCCAACATCAACCCCAGCAGAAATCTTAGTTGCTGCAATATCTATAATGTTATCTCTAAACCTTGCACACTCCCTACTTGAAATTGTTATATTTGCCGAAGGAATAAGCAATCTATAGGCAGTTATTATTTGTAATAATTGAGGCTCATGTACATCCTTAGGGTTAATTTTATGGTTATTAATTATTGGACGTAACCTTGGACATGAAAAAGCAATTTCAGCATGAGGGTACTTTCTTTGAAGCATATATGCATGCATTCCTGTTGCAAAGGCATCCTTTCTAAAATCATCTAGCCCTAAAAGTGCTGCAAAACCTACTCCCCTTATTCCCCCCATTATTGCACGCTCTTGCGCATTGAATCTATAAGGGAAAATTCTCTTATGACCTTCTAAATGTAGAGTTTCATACTTATCAGAATTATAAGTTTCTTGGAATACAGTAACAAAATCTGCACCACATTCATGAAGATAAGCATAATCCTCAGAGTTCATTGGATAAACCTCAAGTCCTATTACCTTAAAGTACTTACGTGCTATTTTACAAGCCTCTCCTATATATTTAACATCAGACATTCTTGGACTTTCACCAGTTAAAATTAGGATTTCTTCAAGTCCTGTATCTGCAATTATTTTCATTTCATTTTCTATTTCTTCTGCATTTAACTTAGCACGGTGAATCTTATTGTAACAGTTGAAGCCACAATAAATACAATAGTTCTCACAATAATTAGATATATAAAGAGGAGTAAACATATATATTGAATTTCCAAAGTGCTTCTTTGTTTCTATTTGTGCTTTTCTTGCCATTTCCTCTAAAAATGGAAAGGCAGCTGGAGATAGTAATGCCTTAAAATCATCTAAATTAATGCTATCCTTATTTAAAGCTCTTTTTACATCCCCTTCAGTATAAGAATTATAGTCATAAGAATTCATTTCAGATATTACCTTATTAAAAATATCATGTTCTATTATTTCCATTCCAGGGGTATATTCCATATGATTTGTTCTTTCTCTCATGTTAATCCCCTCCTACTTTTCTAAAAATCCTGTTAATGGAGATGAGGCAGAAGCACCCTTATGTAAAACACGCCCAAGACCAGCTATATATGCTTCACGTCCTGCTTCAATTGCTTTCTTAAAACTTTGTGCCATTAATGGTATATTGCCTGAGGTTGCTATTGCAGTATTAGCCATAATTGCATCTACCCCTAATTCCATAGCCTCACAAGCTTGAGAAGGTGAACCTATTCCTGCATCAACTATTATAGGTAAATCTATTTCTTCTACTAAAATTTTAATAAATTCCTTTGTACATAATCCCTTGTTTGACCCAATTGGTGCTGCAAGTGGCATTATTGCTGAAGCTCCAGCATTCACTAAATCCCTTGCTACATTTAAATCTGGATACATGTAAGGCATAACTACAAAGCCTTCTTTAGCTAAGATCTCTGTAGCCTTTATTGTTTCATAATTATCTGGAAGCAGGTATCTACTATCTCTTATAACTTCAATCTTTACAAAATTTCCACAACCTAGCTCCCTTGCAAGCCTTGCTATTCTTACTGCTTCTTCAGCATTTCTTGCACCAGATGTATTAGGTAATAAAGTTACTCCCTTAGGAATGTAATCTAAAATATTATCTTTTCCACCATTATTAACACGTCTTAAGGCAAGAGTTATTATTTCTGCTCCAGCATTTTCAACAGCTGCTTTAATTAAATCAAGAGAGTATTTTCCTGAACCTAAAATAAACCTTGAATTAAACTCATGTCCACCTATAATTAATTTATCATCTCTATTTTCCATTTAACCTACACATCCTTTTGCTCTAAAATTAATCTTAAAATCATATTAGCCTGATGGCCAGCACATATACTTACGCGTGGTGCCATTAAGCCTCTACCAATCCTTGCTGATGTTTCTCCATCTCCACAAAGATAAAAATCATTGGTTATTTTTCTTGTTTTTATTGTGTTACTACTTTCAAATCCAGCCATACCAGAGGATGCAACAACCTTTTTTCCTGGGAAATATTGTAAAACGCCATTGACTAACAAAGCTTTTCCTTCTGGATTATCAAAGGCCTCACATACTATATCATCATCTTTAAAAAGACTTTCTAAGTTTTCTTCTGTTACCTTAACACTATCTACTATTACTTCCACAAAAGGATTTATTTCTGATATTTCCTTCTTTAAAGCCTCTGTTTTAAACATTCCCAAATGCGATATTTTATACTGCTGCCTATTTAAATTGCTGGGTTCAACTATATCAAAATCAATTAAATGTAAGGTTCCAACTCCAGTTCTAGCTAAACTTATTGCTATATTAGACCCTAAACCACCAAGTCCTGCAACTGCTACCCTTGACTTCTTTACTTTTTCATGAACCTTTGGAGTATGTCTTGCACAAAGCATATGTTCAAAAACTTCTTTTGAAGGAAGCTTTCCCTTTTCAATAAATGTTACTTCACTATTTTCATGTAATTCTACATCATCATTTGTAGCAAAACCTTCAATTATTGTTACTATATTATTCTTGGTTCCATAGTACTCTCTTTTTAGTTCATAAAGAGTTTTACAATTAGTATCTATAGCTTGTCCATTTAATGCTATTTTCATCTTTAGCCCCCTCCTACAAAGGTTACAACTTCTAAGGTATCATTTTCTTTTAAAATAATACTTTGATAATCTTTTTTTCTTGCTATTTGTCCATTTAATTCAACAGCAATTCTAGTAATTTCATATCCCTCATTACATAGGAATTCACTTAAGGTCTTACCTTCATATCCATTAATAAGTTCACCATTTACCTTAATCATCTTATCCCTCCTTTTTTTAAACTAAAAAAAGGTATCACGAAGGAATGACACCCTTGGTGGTGTCCCCCTTCGTGATACCTTGATCACTCTGTTAATATAATAACACACTTTGCATTCTATGTAAATATATCCATTATTTGATTATGTAGTTACTTTCCTCTATTGCTTTTACAGTATGATGCTTTTCAAAGTAATCTATTATAAGTTCACTCATCTCTTTTGTAATTTCCTTTACTACTTCTGCACCTTCATAAGATGGGTAAATTGAAGTATTAGTTGCACGATAGTTATTCATAACCACTGTATAATATTTATCTAACTCTATTTCTTTACCATCTTTCTTTATAGAAACAACTCTATCATAGAAATCCCTTGATAAATCTATTTCATAAGTTATTCCCCCAAAAGTATCATAGTTATAATTTTGCACCTTTGGAACTAAGAACTCTTCATTTACTTCTACCTTACCATCATTAACAACAAAGTAAGTAGCGCTCTTTTCCATTGCTTCCTTAAACTTATCTCCTCTTACCTTAAGAACCATCATTGTGTTAGGGTAAGGATAGTTAATTAGTACATCTCTAATGGAAACATTTTTTTTAAATCCAATGGCAGTATCAAATAGTGATAAAACAGAGAAATCAGCACCTGATTCTTCTAACTGTACTTGATGTAAGAAGTTTATAAAAGGATGCCCTTTTAATCTTCCTTCAAATATATCATCCATTAAAATGTCCTTATCAAACTCTCCAATTTCCTTATCTAAGTACTCTTGAAGTTCTCCTTCTACCTCTGTAAAAAGACTTTCTAAATCTGGATTAATATCATCAGTTAACTTACTAACATCCACTAATTCAAAAGTAGCTTCTTTTGTTTCTGTATCAAAAATTATCTTAGTAAAGTTTTGACCATTATTTAAAGGTTGAGTACAAACTACCCCTTTGATTTTAGTAGCGAAGGATCTATGTTGATGTCCACTTAAAATCATATTTATAGAGTCATAAGTTTCTAATAACTCACTTCCTTGATTTTCTTTATTTAACTTCTCAGTAGGAGTCATATTCTCATCTAAACTTTTTTCAAATCCGCCATGATAACAAACAATAATATAATCTGATTTTTCTTTTAGCTCTTTTTCATATTTTCCATATACCTCAACAGGATTTAAAAATTTAATTCCCTTAATGTTTTTTTCTTGCTCCCAGTTTGGTATAAATGAGGTTGTAAGACCTATACATCCTATTTTAAATCCATTAAAATCAAATATTTTATATGGTTTTGACTTAAATGCTAACCCTTCAATATTAGCATTAATAACTTTTTCTGAAATAGGAGTATAAGCTTTAGTTAAATAATCTAATCCATAGTTAAATTCATGATTACCAAGTACATAGGCATCATAACCTATTTTTTCTAAACATTGAACTATAGGATTCACCTCAGGATTCTTCTTTGATAAATAATGAGTTAGAGAAGAACCTTGAACTAAATCTCCGCAATCTATAGTTAATGAAGCATCATAATTTTTCTTATCCTTTAATATATAGCTTCCTATTTTAAGTATTCCTAATTGCTTTTCTGTTACATAATTAGTTGGATAAACAAATCCATGTAAATCGCTTGTTTGATATATAGCAATCTTCATAAAAACCTCCTATTTACAAAAGGGCTGTATCTCTATTGATACAGCCCTAAATTATTCTATTCCCAGATTGATTTTAAAGTAGTCTTAAATCCTTCTAATGTCTTAGTTACATCTGCATTGCTTGGATTAGCTAATACAGTTTCCATTACTGTACCTGCTTCACGGTATGCAGCATCTGCACCTGAAACAACTGGATTAGTGTAAAGATTCTTAGTTGCATCTGAAAGTATTGGAGCTATTAAGCTTCCTGACTTTTTGTACTCTTCTGAATCAATAGCACTTTGTCTTACTGGCATGTATCCAGTTTCAGAAGCCCAAGTAATTTGGTTTTCTTTAGTTGTTAAGAACTTTAAGAACATGTATGCTGCAGTCTTTTGTTCAGCTGTAGCACTTGAGAACACATATAAATCTGTTCCTTGTTGTAATGAAGCACTTGTTGGGTATGGAGCAGCTGCTACTTCAAACTTATCACCAACACCTTGTTTAACAAAGTTTTCACCAGCATTTGAACCAACGTACATAGCTACAGTTCCATTACCAAATGGTCCTGATAAATAGTTGTCTGTTCCTGCAATTCTGAAGTAACCTTCCTTAACTCCTTCTAAGTAGTAGTTAAGAGCCTTAGCTGATGCTTCACTTGTTACATCAAAGCTTGAATCGAAAGTTTTTCCTTCAGTCTTTAAGAAAGTTGTATAGTAAGTGTTTAATGAATCAAATCCAGCACCAGCTATACCCTTCTTTTCTTTTATAGTCTTAGCAACTTGAACTAATTCGTCATAAGTAGTTGGAGCCTTTAATCCTAGTTCATCAAGTAAAGTCTTGTTGTACCATAAAACTTCTGTAGACTTGTTGAAAGGCATTCCATAGATCTTTCCATCTATTTTAGCTGATTCTCTGAAACTTGGTAATATATCTTCATAGTTATCAAACTTTAAAGTTTCATTTTCAATATATGGAGTTAAATCTGTAACTAAGTTATCCTTTATTGGATTGAACATCCAGTCAGGATATGCTTGAGTCATTGTTGGTAAATCCTTAGGACTTGCAACTGTTGCTGTTATCTTTTGTTGTAAATCCTTATAGCTTGATTGGTTTTGTAAAGTTACCTTTATGTTTGGATTTTCTGCCATAAACTTTTCAGTTAAGCTTGTAAGAGATTTTTCTAAATCTCCATTCATGGCATGCCAGAAAGTAATTTCTACTGGCTCTTTAATTTCAGTTACGATATCTGCGCTTGATGTGTCATTTCCTTTTGATCCACATCCAACCATAGCAGCAGACATAAATACTAGACCTAAAGCTAATAATCTTTTAAATTTCATGCTCTTCCCTCCGCATAGTTATATTGTTTGTTTTTTCTCTGGTAATAGTCTATCGCCATTTTCATTATAAAGTTTCTCTGGACGATATGAATGTATAGGCACTAAAAGCTTAGGCTTAATTAAGTTAATTATCTTAATCAAGTCATTTGGATGAGCATGACCACTACAAGAAGTTCTGACAAATTCAATTTTGTGTGATTCAAGATTGTCTATGAACTTTTCATAAGCTGGATCAAAATCACCTAATGGAACAGCATTCGAGTGAATATAAATTCCACCTTCCTTAAGTTTATCTATATGTTCTAAGGCAAGAGTATCTAATTGCCAGAAGAAATCACCTTGGTCATTTAAAAGGGTCTCAAAATCAATTTTATAAACTGCATCTAATCCATAATCTTTATCATCTAATTGATAGTAATATGATTGATATCCTGTTGCTTCTTTAACTACATAAGAATAATAAGCATCTAAAACAACCTTTCTTGGATTAGTTTCTATTATCTTTTTAATTCTTTCAATATTAGAAATATAATAATTAAAAGTTATTTGTTTATCTGGATTGTTCTTAACAATTTCATTAATCTTATCTAATAATTCTAGTTCATTAGATATTTCTTTATCACTTACATCTTCATCAAACTCTTGGAATGATACTGAAACACCTTCAATTAAAAGAACATCACAGCCTTCGCTTTCCTTACAGAAGTTTAATGTATCATTTTCTCTATATCCATGTAATCTAATATCACCAGTGTAAGATATAACTAAATCAGGAGTTTTTATAAGTAAGCCACAAGCTCCATAAGCATCATGGTCAACAGGCATTACCTTTACTTCAATTTCTCCAACTTTTATTACTTCATTTTCCTTAACACCAATTATGTCTCTTGTATTCTTTCCTTCTTTAACATGAAGTGGGAATAAGAAATCATCCTTAATATTTAAAGTGTTTAATAAAGACTTTGTTCCTTCTAATGTATATAAAGGAATTGAAGGATTTAAATAGTTAACTATCTTTGAATGGTCTAAGTGAACATGTGATAGGAATACCGCTGTATTCTTAAAACTATCTTCCTTTGATTCATATCCCTTTAAAGGAATTCTTGGGTCATACATATTGTTTAAATAAGGAACTAATCCTTCATCTAATAATCCTTGTAAGTCTGTTGGTTGCACTGGTGCCTTTGGGTTATATTCACTACCAAAGTCAAAGAAGATATGACTATCTTCATATGCAATTTCTATAATTGTTCCACCTATAGTTAAAATACCATTGTGGAAAGTAATCTTAGTTTTCTTATCCTTTAACGCCACTCTTAACAACTCCTCTAATTATCTGCTTTCTAAATACTAAATATAAAATTAGTATTGGAACTATAGCTATAGTTGAAGCAGCCATTTGTAATTGAACATTTGTACCACTTTCAGTAGCAAATGCACTTAATCCGTTACTTAATAATCTCATTTCCTTACTATTTGTAACTAGTATTGGCCATAGGAATGAATTCCACCCATTAATGAAGCTTAATATTCCCATTGTGAATAAAGCTGGCTTACCTAATGGAACTAAAATTCTTCTTATGAACTCTAAATCTCCACATCCATCTACCTTTGCTGCCTTATAATAAGATATTGGAATACTAGTTAAATACTCTTTTAGATAGAATATATAAAAGACACTTGCAAGTGATGGAACTATTAAAGCTGTGTATGTATTTAATAATCCAAATTGTGCAATTGTTTGATAATTTGTAAATACTGTAACTTCATATGGAACCATTAATAATGCTGCCATAACTAAAACTAAAAGATTCTTAAATCTAAATTCTAACTTTACTAAAGCAAAAGCTGCTAAAACTGAAGTTAAAACTGTACCTATTGTTGATATTCCTGAAACTAAAATTGTATTAAAGAAATATCTAACAAATGGTGCTTGCTTCATTGCTTCTGAAAAATTGCTCCAGTTGAACTTTTCAGGAATCAATGTTGGCGGTATACTTGTTGCCTCTTGATATGTCATGAAACTTGCTAGAATCATATATACAAAAGGAAATAACGTAATTAATGCCATTATAAGAATGAATGTTTTTGACAAAACTGAATTAAACTTTTTCATCTCTTCACCTACTTAGATATTCTTTTTAATATACGATTTTGAATTAATGTAAACAATAGAATTAGTATAAATAAGATAACTGCTGCTGCCATACCTTGACCATATCTATTTTCTACATAGAACTTATTAAAGATATAGAATACTGCTGTAGTTGCACTATCTGCTATACCTGCTTTTCCGTTGAATATAGAGAATACCTGTGCATATACCTTAAATGCATTAATGAAGTTAACCATTAATAAGAATGTAATAATTGGTATCATTTGAGGTAAAGTTATTCTGAAAAATTGTTGTCTCTTAGTTGCTCCAAACATATCTGCAACCTTGTAATAACTATCATCAATATTTCTTAAACCTGAAAGAAGTATTATTATATTAAATGCAAGTCCTGACCATATACCAAATATAATTAACGTAATCATACTCATAGATGGATCATCTAAGAAATTAAATGGTCCTACATTAAATAATCCTAATATATAGTTAACAAATCCATACTCTCCATTTAATAAAAATCTAAATACAATACCAACTGCTATAATACTTGTTAAGTAAGGTATAAAGAAAATTGTTTCAAACACATCTTTACGCTTAATCTTTTCATATATTGTAACTGCAATAAACATTGAAATAATTAATCCAACAGGTACAACAACAAAGGCATAAAGAGATGTATTACCTATTGCTGTATGGAATTTTGGATCTGATAATACTACTTCAAAGTTCTTAAATCCATTAAACTCTAAGCTATTTAATGTACCTTTTTGAAAGGCCATTATAAATGTTCTAATTAATGGGAATACGCTAAATACTCCTATTATTATTAAGGCAGGAAGTAAGAAAAACCATGCCTGTGGTGAATTCTCCGCTCTATACTTTAACTTTCTCATTTTAATACACTCTAACTCCATTCTCTTGGAATATGTATATACTATTGTAGTCAATTTCAAATCCTAACTCGTCTCCTTCTGATACATTACGAGTAATATCAGTAATTGACTTAGCATGTATACCATTAGCATTGAAATTTACTATACAATCTTTTCCTATTAATTCTATTGATTCAACCTTAGCCTTAAATAATGGATTTTCACTTAATTCAAAGTACTCTGGTCTAATCCCTACAAAGTACTTACTTTCATTTAATTCACCCTTGAATCTATCTTTATTTAGTAAACTTAAATCAATTGTAAAATCTTTTGCTTTAAGGGCATTCCCTTCCTTCTCCATTTCGAAGATGTTTATAATTGGGTTACCCATAAACTTTGCAACAAAAAGATTTGATGGTTCTAGGTAAAGATTTTGAGGAACATCAAATTGTTGTACTATACCTTCATTCATTAACACTATTCTGTCACTTATTGATAAAGCTTCTTCTTGGTCATGTGTAACGAATACAGTTGTTATACCAATTTCCTTTACAAGTCTTCTAATTTCTTCTCTAATCTTTAATCTTAATCTTGCATCTAAATTACTTAATGGTTCATCTAGTAAAAGAATCTTAGGATTTTGAACTAGTGCTCTTGTAATTGCAACTCTTTGTTGTTGTCCACCAGACATTTCCCCTGGTTTTTTATTAGCAAGCTCTTCTATACTTGTTACCTTCATATATTTTCTTGCTATTTCCTCAGCCTCTTTTTTAGGCATCTTTTTATTTCCAACTGTAAGAGGGAACATAACATTTTCTAAGACAGTCATATGTGGATATAATGCATAGTTTTGGAATACTAAGCCTATATTTCTATCCTTAGGATGCTTATCAATAACTGATTCCTTGTCAAACTTGATATCTCCATCTGTTGGATCTAATAATCCAGCTAATAAATTAAGGATTGTAGTTTTCCCACAACCACTTGGTCCTAATAAACAAATAAGTTCACCGTCGTTAATTTCGAGATTAATGCTTTTTAAAGCTTCATAACCGTTGTTATAAACTTTTTTTAGATTTTCAATCTGTATCATGTTTCACCTCTAGTAATTTTTAGTTTTCTTTAAGTCTTCCTAGTATGCTTGTAAAATATCATAAAAACTTGTTACCGATTTGTAACAGTTCTACTCATAATATACTAAATTCATCATACTTTTACAAGATTATATCTGTTATTTTAACATTTTATAATTATTATTTAACTAATTAATAACATTAATACACTTTTTCCGACAAATGCCCACTTCTTTTAATAAATTTATAATTCTTTAATAATTTTAAGTAGCACATATAGATGTTATTTACCAAATAATACTTGTCTGTATACCACATATTGATTAATTAGTATACACTAATCAATCACCTCTCCCAACTTTTATACTTTTTTATAACCTTTAGTATATGAAGTTAATTTTTTTTAATTCAAAAATAAAAAGAAACTAAAATCAAACTTAATATTAGTTTCTTCAAAAAAATAATATATTCATATTTTATTCATATTTTTTATATTCTCATTACTTTCTAACAGAACTTTTCACATCTATCTCCCACTTGTTTAACCCTTTTCTCAATTAAATTTTTGGGTCTTAACCTCAACAACTGTATATCATCACTTTCATTTATTTCGTTTAATATCTCCATAACTAATGATAAATATCTGTTTTTAGGATTTTCTTCCCTTCTTCTTTCAACTATAGATATAAGGCTTGACCACAATACATATTCTGCCCCTTCATAGGTTGTTTTATATTTTGAATCAATTGTTTCTAATAAATGTCTTGCATCTACCTTTCTTCTTACTCTTAATACAGTATGAATAGTTGAACAATTTATCCAAATAAGTCCTCTACTATCTGTTTTACCATAATTTATTGCATTAGTAATCTTCTTAACAGTAGTTTTATCTAAATCCTTTGCTCTTTCAGGCATCTTATAGTTTATACCTCTTATATCAGAACTAAATACAATCACACTCTTATTATTCATAATATACCATCTTATTATAAATGCTTGTTAGTTCTGCCATTGCCTCTTCAGTACCATTCTCTTTACATACATCAGGATGAATCTCTTTTACTATTACCTTATACAATTTCATACATATTACCCCCTCATTAATATATATGAAATAATCTTAACTATTTTTCATACAAAACCCACACAAAAAAAGAAACTGCAAAAATCTAATATAATTGCTATGATGAACTATTCTCATTTGATCTGTTTCATAATAATGTGCTTTATGTTCATATGTAACTATTTCCACCCTTATACAAACCCTTTTCTATTATTTTTATATTTTACCACACTTTATAAAAAAGCTAGAAAACGCCAAGTTGTATCAACTAGTATATAGGTATACACAATAAATATATAATATATCTACAATGCTATTTAGTGCATGATCTTGAATAATTGATGTTTGAAACTCCTCCATTTTTAAAGTACTTACTAATAATCTAATTTCTCTAAAAGAATTCTTAATTTCATTTTGTGATGTAATCCAAATTATCTTTATATTCTTTTCTTTTAAAAGTTTATTTATTTGCTTAATATGTCGTGTTGTTCCAGAAAATGATATAATTACTGCAATATCATCCTCACTCATACTTTCTATTGCAAGTATCTGGCTTTTTAAAGTTGGAAACGAATAAGCAGTCTTATTTAACCTTGTAAATTTTTCGCTGAAATTTTTAGCAACAATATTAGAAAAAGAGCTACCAAAGACATAAATCCCCTTAGCTTCTTCAATCCAGTAAACAGCTTTAATCAGCTTCTTTTCATCAATAAGTTCTTTTGTTTCTACAAATGACTTATTAAGTGCATTAAAATACCCATTCAATATAGAATTACTATTCCTATTTTCTTTACCACTTTTAACACTTCTATTGCTTATCTCATCCTGAAGAAACTCATTATAAACAATAACATCCTCTTTTAACTCCTTAAAGCTTGAATTATTAACCCTTTTGCAAAACCTTGTTATTGTAGAAGGTGAGGTGTTACATGCTTTTGCAATATCAAATATAGTCATGTTAGGTATTATTTCATGGTTATGTAAAATGTACTGTGCTATATAGCTATCTGTAGAAGAATACTCTGTTATTTCTTCTACACATCTTTTTAAGTTAGAAAAAAATGAATACATACCTTCCTCCATTTATCTATCTATAACTATTAAATATATATTATAATACAAAAATATAGGATAGCATAAACTACCCTATATCTTTATGTAATTATTCAATACCTAAATATTCTCTCATTTCAGTTTTATAAACAGAAGCTTTATTACCATAAATAATTTGTACACCTTGAGCAACCTTAACTATTCCATTAGCAGATAATTCGTTTTTGAAATACTCATCTTTTTCTATTACCGAGGTGTCTTTTAGTGTTAAGCGTAATCTAGTAAAACATGCTTCTACTTTTAAAATATTATCTTTGCCACCAACAGCTTCTACTATTCTAGGAATTAAATCTCCTGTATTACTTTCACTTACTGCATTTTCTTCTACATCTACAACTTCTCTTCCAGGGGTTTTTAAATTGAATTTAATAATTACAAATTTGAATACATAATAGTAAACTGCAAAATAGACTATTCCAAGTATAGGTAACCAATACCAGTTAGATCCCTTATCAGCATTTAATATTCCATTGAATATCCATGATAATAATGGTCCTCCAAAGGCTGATGGTCCTGCTACATTAAATTGAACTATATATGTTAATACATAAGCTATTCCTGACAATAAAGCATGAACTCCAAATAGCATAGGTGCTACGAAAAGGAAACTATACTCTAGTGGTTCAGTAATTCCCATAAGTGCACAAGGTATAACTGCTGCTATCATAAGAGATGCTACTTTCTTTCTATTTTCCTTCTTTGCAGTCTTATATATTGCAAGTGCCGCACCTGTTAAACCAAACATAGCAAATAATACTTTACCATTCATTACATATCTACTTATATTAATATCAAACATAGCACCAGGAGTATTTAATATTGCATTATATATATTTACAGCTCCCTCTACTGTTTGACCTCCAATTTCCATTACACCACCAAGAGATGTAAAGAAGAATGGAAGATATATAAAGTGATGTAACCCAAAAGGCAATAACATACGCTCTGCAAATCCGTATACAAATGCTCCAAACACACCTGTTGAATTAATAAATTCAGAAGATAGCTCTAAAGCATTTTGTATAGGAGGAAATATAAACGATAACCCAATACCTACAAAACTAGAAACTATAATTGTAATTGCAGGTATAAAACGTGTTCCATTAAAGATACCTAATACTGGAGGTAATTGTATCTTATAATACTTATTATGAAGATAACTTACTATAAGACCAATTATAATACCACCAAATACACCAGTATCTAAAGTAGTTACACCTAAAATTGCTTTTTGCCCAGTTATTAAATTGCTTGTATCTATAACACCTCTAGCAATTAAAAAACTTCCCATTATTGTATTCATTGTCATATATCCTAAGAAGCCTGATAATGCTGCTGTAGCTTTTTCAGACTTAGCATATCCATACGCAATACATATAGCAAAAATAATTGAAATATTATTATTTACAACGTTACCTGCATCTTTCATTAATGGGAATATAAGAGAAAAGAAACTATTCCCTAAAAAAGGTGCAACTTCAACTAAGCTAGCATTTGTAAATGCACTACCAACACCAACAAGAATACCTGAAATAGGTAAAAGTAAAACAGGTGCCATTAGAACTTTACCTAGTTTTTGAAATGAGCTAAATATTTTTTTCTTATCCATGAAAATCCCCCTTATCTTTCGTTCTTTATTTTAATGTTGGCCAATAATCACCGTTTGCCTCAATTAAGTCATCTAAAATTTTTCTTGCAACTGTTGTAGATGGTACTGTTTTGTTTATAGCTATAGCTTGTAATGCTTTATCATAAGAATTTTCAAAATAAGCATCTACAGCTAATTTTTCTGAAGCTAATTGATTTTCCATCATTCCTTTATGGAAGGTTGGTATTGCAGGAATTGACACTGGCTCTGGCCCCCATGAACGTATATATGCTGGTACTTCTACCATTGCATCTGCTGGCATATTAGGGATAGCTCCATTATTTTCTACAATTACTAAGAAACGTTCTCCCTTATTGTATGCAATAGATGAAGCTGCATCAACTATAAAATCGCCAAATACTGTAAACTCTTGTAATGGACTCTTGTAGCTTTCTGGTGACTCTAAATATTTCTTGTGTTCTGCAAACATTTCTTGTTCACGTCCTTCTATAACCATATCTGCTCTTGTACGATTTATATCCATTTTGGCTACCATTTCTGATGAATATAAATAGTATTGAAGATAGCTGTTTGGTAAGAAGTCAGGATAATCCTTAACTATCTCTGCATATTGCTTCCATGTTTTTTGCCAATCCTTATCTTTATGATGCTTATCACTGCAAGCTGTCATACCAGAAGTTAATATCATTTCTCTTAATTCTGGTAAACGATCCTTTCCTTCTTTATCATATAAAGCTGTGAACCACCCAAAGTGATTTAATCCAAAATAACATGGATCTAGTGATTGCCAGCTATCTAAGCCTAACATCTTAGAGTAAGATAACAGAATTGCTGTTGGCATATCACATATATTTAGTATTCTTTCATTATTGAACTCTCTTCTTGTAGCCTCTGCAACAACTGCTGCTGGGTTTGAATAATTCAAAATCCAACAATTTGGAGAATACTTCTTTGCCATCTTTATGATATGAATTATAGCTGGAATTGAACGCATTCCATAAGAAATTGATCCTCCAGGACCACAAGTCTCTTGTCCAACTACTCCATATTTTAATGGAATCTTTTCATCTGAACTTCTTAACTTTAATCCACCTTGACGAATTTGAGCAAATACAAAATCTATATCTGTATAAGCCTCTTCTTCATTTGTTGTAACTACAACCTCAAGACCTGGATAAGTCTCATTAATGAATTGCTTCATGATATCATATACTAAATGTAATCTCTTTTCATCGATATCAAATAAAGCTAATTTTCTTAAAGGAAATTCATCCTTCTTTTGTAATAAACTTTGAATTATTCCTGGTGTGTGTGTGCTTCCTGCACCTACTATAACTACTGCATTTTTCTTCATATCCATACCTCTTTTCTGTAAATGTTTTCTTTAGATGTCTATAATATATCACCTTACAGAAAAAAGATTTAAAAATTTCATTTTATGAAATTTTTTATTATCTAAATTGAAGTTATAATAACTATAAAAAGTAGAGTATGTATTTATTTTGCTTGTTCCGTCGCTATGCTCCAAAGTCACATCAAAACAAATAACCACCCACTCATACTAAAGATAAGGAAATTAAAAAAGAGGTTGCGTGAACAACCTCTTTTTATTCTGGGACTATCATCACTACACATTTAGCTCCTTTTACTACATGTGATGTTGTTGATCCTATCATTCTTATTAATGCACTCTTAGTTGACTTAGTCATTATTATTACATTTGTTTTATCTTCCTTTGCTTTCTTTAATATTTCATCTCCTGCATATCCAAAGGTAAAGTATGTTGATATGGAATATCCCTGCATTCTTTCAGCAGCTTTATCAAGTATTTGTTGTCCAATTTCCTGAGCATCCTTAAGCTCTTCTGCTACTGCCATACCATTAATAAAAACTAACTCTTTAACATTCATTAGGGTAATGTGAACTGAATCCTTAGGAAATATACCCTTAATAAAATCTAGAGAATGCATACTCCTTTCAGTTCCATCAACAGGTATTAAAACTCTCTTCATTTCCATAAATATCTCTCCCTTCAAAATATTATTTATATAAATATAGTTCTACATTATTATAAAAAACTCCTTTTGAAATTTTAACTTTACATAGAAAAAAATACCCTCCTAATTTCTTAGAGAGGGTAAAACATTACTTACCTGAATTATAACTTCCAGTTTTGCAACCTGTTTTTATTCCACTACCTGTAGAATTAAAAACTATAGAGCCACATTCATCTGTTCTATGTACTACAATTCCCTTATTTTTAAGCTTATCCATAGTTTCTTTATGAGGATGTCCATACTTATTATCTTTCCCTGCTGTAATCACTGCAATTTGTGGGCTAACCTTATTTATAAAACTTGAACTAGAGCTACTCTTTGAACCATGATGTCCTACCTTTAGCATGTCCACCTTTGGCAATTTAGATAATAACTCTCCCTCTGTTCCTTCTTCTGCATCTCCCATAAATAAGGCCTTATCACTACCATTAACATATAAGGTTACTAAAGATTGCTCATTTGCATCCTTCCCACCATTACCATTAAATATTTGAATATATTCACCATTTCCTAAGGTAAACTTTGCTCCCTCTAATGGTACACTTGGTTTCAGACCTTTATTAGCCATTGCCTTTACAAAATCAGTATAAGTTTTAGTATCTGCTGAACCATTAGCTATAAAAGCTTGTCCTACACTAATTGAACTTACAACTGCATCTAATCCACCAACATGGTCAGCATGAGGATGAGTTGATATTAAATAATCTATTTTATTTACCCCATTATTCTTTAAGTAGTTAACTACAGCTTGCTCATCATCATTATCTCCACCATCAATTAATACATTTTTCCCACCAGTTATTAAAATAGAATCACTGTTTCCTGTATTAATTACATGTATCTTAGAGCCTTTAACATTTTGAGCTAATACATTATTATAAACAACATTTTGTGAATCATTTGAAGAACTAACACCTGAGTTTGCATTTGAACTTACTTTATCAGTGTCCTCTATATTTTTAATTGAAGATTTAATCCCCTCAATTTCCTTTTTTAACTCATCTATCTCTAGCTGCTTCTCTTCTAATGCCTTTTTATTGTCACTATAAACAAAAGTTTGAGTTTCTTTTTCATTTAATACATTTTCAAGTCGACTTTCAGGTGATGAGCCAAAACTCACTAATGCAAATCCAACTAAAAAACTTGAAGCATATATTATTGCATGTTTCTTATTATTTATAATATACTCTTTAATTTTATTAATCATCTATTATATCCCCCTACCTAAAAACACTTACTACAAGGTGTTAGCCCTGCAGATTTTGCTGCATCCAAAGTAACTTGTGTAGCCTTTGCAGGATTTGTTTTCCCACAATTATTAATAGAGTGATACTTTTTACCTGTTGCTGTTTTCCAAACCATTTTTCCTATTGGTTCAACAGCTGTATTACCTCCTGATTGTGTTGTGTCTTGAGGTTTTGAAGGTGTAGCTGGCTTTTTATTGCTTGTACCAACATTACTGCTTCCCCCTGAATTAGTAGTTACATTTGTAGGAGTCTTGTTTTGACTTGCTTGGAGTTTTTGCTCCTCCTCTTGCTTTCTTTTCTCCTCTGCCTCCTGTGCTTTTTTCTCTTCCTCAGCTTTTGCTAATGCTTCTTCCTTCTTAGCTAAGGCCTCTTTTTCTTTCAGCTTAAGCTCATCTTTTAATGCAAGTAAATCAGCTATTTCCTTTTCCTTATTAGATAGTTCACTACCTTGCTCCTCAATAGATTCTGTTAAAGCATTTTTTTCATTTAAAATTTCTGTATATCCATCTGGTGTAGGACTACCAATAACTGCTACTGTAGCTCCCACAAAGAAAAGAAGAACAGATATACCTATAGTTTTAAACTTTCTTAGAATAATTTTCCCTTTGTTCATTTTATCCCCCTATAATATAATTTAGTTCTTTTTTTTTTACACCAAGGAATATTATACCAAGATTGCTTGTCGAAAATTGTCCATTTCATTGTTGGGAATTTTTTCTTATTAAAAAAGCTACCCCTAATTTCTTAGAAGTAGCTCTATTACCTTAAATATAAATTATTTCTATACCAGAGAAACTAACATTTCCAACTAAAGTTAAAATATTTTCTCCATTTCCTATTCCTTTATTCTTTTCATCTATTCCACCTAAAGATATATTGGCATTGCTAACAACAGTCCATGTTTTAGGCACATATAATTCTACACCAGCAAAGTTAACATCTAGCCTAACAATAGCTTTTCCACCACTTAGCTTTGCATTATCAAAATATACTGTACTACCACCAAAACTGCATTTTAAATCTACTTGTTCTAATGAATCTGAATTTACATATTTAACACTACCAGAAAATAAAGTTTCCAACTTAATATGACTATCATCTTCTACATCAATAACATTGCAATCATAATCATAGTTTCTACCATACCACTTCTTTTTCTTAGGGAATATAATTGATAACCCTATACTTCCTAATGTTGCAGCAATTAATACTGTCCATGGAGTGATTGCAGTAATTCCAAGCTGATCATCAAAAAGTATTCCTATGAATGCTAGTGGAAATAGAATACCTGCAAAATTCATCTTAAATACACTTTTTATAATAATTGCAACTAAAAATACTGTAGCAACTAAACTAAATAAATTAACACCTGAAAAATATCCAAGTTTACTAACAATAAGCGCTATTCCAGCTATTACAAGAAATAGACCCCAAAAAATTCTTTCTTTCTTCATTTTATCTCCTCATTTCTGACAACTTAATTTTTAATGGTTTATAATAATATCTTGAAACATACACCTTTTTATGTGTGTTCTTAAATTCAACAAGACTTGAGGATGTAAGATTTCTTGTTATGGAATAAATATAATTTACATTTAGTATTGTTGATTTGGAAACCCTCATAAAATTATTAGGCAATATTCCCTCTAGCTCATAAAGCTTATATTTAACCTCATAAACATTATTCAACGTGTGTGCACTAATACTTGTTTCTTCTGTTTCAAAAAACAATATTTCATCTAAAGATATATAAAACTGTGTATTATCTTTATAGAATATTATTCTATTCTTTTTAGATAAAGCATCTTTAATTGCACCTTGAAGATTTTGTATATCTTCATTTAAATTAGCACATCTTATGATAACTTCATCATCTTGAATATTCTCATCAACTTCAATCCTTATTTTCATCTCCTCACACTCCACAATATAAATTATAACTTATGGCACCTTTTTGTAAACTAAAGTAAAACAAGTGGTAATTTTTCAAAAGTAAGTGGTAATTTTTTTATTCTAAAGAATAACCCCCCTCTAGTTTTAGAGGGGGTTATATCACTAAGTTGCCTTATTCAATTAAGCTATTTCAATAATTACATAAGTAATTTCTTTGCCTTATCTACAGTTAGATCCATTGCTTTTGCAACTATCTCTATGTCTACACCTAGTTCTAACATTATAGTTGCTAGTACTAGACTTTATCAAGATGTTAATTTGCAAATAACTCTATTAGTATTATTTCCACTTAATTCATCATTATGCGAACGTTAGTTCTTTTTTCTTCTAAAGGTTAGATAAAGAAAAAACTACCACTAATTACTTAGAAGTAGTTTATATTATCATTTATTTATTAACTTCTATTCTCTTGTAAATTCAAAGAATATATACTTTCCACCATTATCTATTAGCGAATCCTGAAAACTTATTTCTAATTGAACACCATTTAAATTCAAGATATCTGTATGTTCTTCATCTACTTCATCATAGTGCATAAAGAAATTAAGATAATCCTCTAAAGTTTCAAGCTTTTTATCATTATCTACAGCTAAGGAAAGCTCTCCAATAGCTTTATCAATATCACTAATAGAACAATCCTTATTCATAAATGCACTATACACATCATTTATAATTGTATCTGAAACATTTATTTTCTTATTGGATTTTACAAAATCTGATGAAAACTTCATAACAAAACAACTGCGCAAACATAATGTTTTAAACATGTCATTTTTTTCTTTATATATACTTATTTGCTCATAATTATAATCTCCAATAGTAACTGAATCATCTTCTTTCCCAGTATATTTATCATATCCTAGTATTTCTACCTCTCCAGTTCCACTAGATTTTACTATACTTTTATTACGAATATTATACTTTTCATTGAATCTTGTTTGTGCATTCTTTATTGTATTATCAAACTCTTCTTCAGTTGCTGTTACTTCATCTTTATCTGTATCCTCTACTGGAGTATCATTTGCCTTTCCTGGATCCTCCTCTTTTTCACTCCCACAAGCTACTAAGGAAAAAATTAAAAACCCAGATAATAATATTGCTAAAACTTTTCTTTTCATAAATTCCCCACCCCTAACCTTTTTATTATAATTGTACCTTTTTAAGTATATGCAAAGCTTTTTTATAACTTGAAAATATTAAAACTTATTAGAGGTAAATTTCTTAGGGCAATAGGTTTTCCCTTATCCTCTTTTCTTCATCACTACCATTAGTCCTCAATCTTAAATAAGTAATCTCATACTTATCCAAAACAGAAAACATTTGCATAAACCTATTGATTTTATTTTCTATCTATGTAATAATTAATTAAAACTAGTTTGTACATATAAGTGTGTGCACATACTTATATGGTTATTAGGGTTGTTACTGGTTAAGCAGGCAAAGCCTAAATAGATTTGATTTCCTATTTTTTGTGAATCGGAAAATATATCTATTTGGGCTTTTTTTTGTGCCCAAAGAAAGGATGATTTTGTTGAAAGTAAAAAGAGTATTTAACAATAATGTAATACTAGCATATCAAGATGACTCAGAAGTTGTAATCTTTGGTAAGGGGATTGGATTTCAAAAAAGTCATGGTGATATTATTGATAAAAATAAAATTGAAAAAGTTTTTACACTTACTCAAAAAGAAACTAATCATTTGGAAACCTTATTTAAAGAAATGTCAAATGAATATGCTGACCTTACATTAACGGTGATAAAACAAGCAGAATCTGATCTTCAAGTAGAGTTTAATAGTAGTATCTACATTACAATAATGGATCATATTAACTATGCTTTAATAAGAGCTAAAGATGGTCTATTTGTTAAAAATGAGCTACTGTGGGAAATCAAAAGAACTTATAAAAGAGAATATGGAGCAGCTCTAAAAAGTCTTGAAATTATAAAAAGACAAACTGGAATTGAACTTGAACCTGATGAAGCAGGAATTATTGCTATACATTATTTTAATGGACAAGATCCAAATCAAAGAATGAAAGCTAGCTATAAATCTGCACAAATCATTCAAGATATTATTAAAATCATTCAATTCCATTTTAATATTGAACTTGATGAAGATGATATTACCTTTAGTAGGTTAATGACTCATCTAAGATATTTTGTTAATGGCTTAATTAATAATGATTATAAAAATAGTGATTTGGATAATGAATTTTTATATTCTCAAATGAAGAAAAAGTATCCTAACACTCATGAATGTGTATTAAAAATAAAAAAGTATATTTTAGATACATTAGAAAAGGACTTTGTTGATGATGAAGCTTTATATTTAATGATTCACCTTCAACGTCTATATGAAAAATCCAAGAAAGGTCGTTGAATACAACATGAAATATGATAAATACGTAAATAGTTTAGTAGAAGCCCTAGGTGGTAGTAAAAATATAGCAAGTGTAACTCACTGTGCTACAAGACTTCGTTTTTTAATAATAGATAAAAGTAAAATAAATAAAGGAAAAATAGAAAATCTAGAAGAAACAATAGGAATTAATGAAGGACAAGGTACTTTCCAAGTAATTGTTGGAACTCACGTAGAAGATGTCTTTAATGACTTAATTAAAATAAAAGGTATATTAGTAGACACTGATAGTAATTCTAATGATGATTCTAAAAAGGAATCTGTCTTTGATAAGATTCTTAGTACAATATCTGCAATATTTACTCCATATATACCAGTACTTGCATCAGCAGGTATTATAAAGGGTATATTAGCTCTTTTAGTAAATATAGGAGTTCTTTCAGATACATCTAATACTTACGGAATATTATCTGCTGCAGGGAACTCATTAATATACTTCTTCCCTATTTTATTAGCATTTACAGCAGCTAAGAAATTCGGTGCTAATCCATATGTTGGGGCAGCTATCGGTGCAGCTTTAATGGAACCAAACTTAACAGCAATTAATATTACTGGTAATACCATTGACTTTATGGGAATTAACTTCGTAGCACAATCCTTTGAAAACACAGTAATACCAATAATTCTTGGTATATTGGGATATGCTTATTTAGAAAAACTACTAAAGAAGTTCTTACCAAAAGTTACTCATTTAATTCTTGTACCACTAATATCACTAATTGTTACAGTACCTGCTATACTTCTTATATTTGGACCAATTGGGTTTGCAATAGCAAACGGAATTGCTGCTGGATACGAATGGTTATTAAATTGTAGCCCAATTCTTATGAGCGTTATCTTTGGTGCATTCTTTATATATGTAATTATGCTTGGTATGCATTGGGTTGTTTTACCTATTCAATTAAGTATATTAGCAGAACGTGGATTTGAGTATTCTTTATGTGCTGGTGGAATGGGTAACTATGCATTATTAGGTGTTACTCTTGCAATACTTGTAGTTTCAAAGGACAAACAAACAAAAACTATGGCTGGTTCAGCATCTTTTGTAAACTTCCTTTCAGGAATTACTGAACCTGGATTATATGGTATCGTTTTAAAGGATAAGAAACGTTTTATATCTTTAACAATCGCAGGGGCAATTGGTGGTTTAATATGTGGTATATTTAATTGCTATATTACAAATTTTGCATTTACGGGACTATTTGGTTTACCTGCTTTTGCTTCATCACCTACAGCACTATATTACTTCATAGCTGTTGCTGCTACAATTATAGCTGCGTTTATATTAACAGTATTATTAGAAAGAAAAAACCAAACTATTGTTTCATCTTCTAATAAAAAAAATAATAATGGAATTTCTAATAAAACATCAATAACAATATCTTCCCCTGTAAAAGGACATGTTCAATCACTTTCAAAGGTTAAAGATCCAATATTCTCTAATGAAACAATGGGTAAAGGTATAGCAATTACCCCTACTGATAATGTTATTGTTTCCCCAGTAAATGGTGAAATTACAAGCCTATTTAAAAGTAAGCATGCAATTGGCATAACAAGTGATGATGGTGTAGAAATATTAATTCATGTTGGTATAGATACTGTTAAGTTAGAAGGAAAATATTTTGAAAGCTTTGTTACTCAAGGACAAAAAGTAGTTGCTGGAGATAAATTATTAGAATTTGACTACAAAAAGATAGAAGAGGAGAACTATGATTCTGTTGTATTAATGATTGTAACTAACTCTTCAAATTATACCTCTATCTTACCTCTAGCTAACAAAGAAATAACTACAAATGAACCAATACTTTCAATTAACTAATAGAAAGGAACTACTATGAAATTCGAACATTTATTTAAACCAATAAAAATAAACAATATGATTGCAAAAAACAGAATAGTTGCCGCACCAGTTGGTGATACCTTTGAAGAAAAAGCCTTAGGAGGTGCAGGGATTGTAATAGCTGGTCATGCTATTGTAGAACCTGGTAAATCAAGCTTTGCAAGTGCTGATGAACCCGATATATTCTCAAAATATGAAGTAGAAGAAACAAGACGTAGAATTTTAAAAATACATCAATGTGGAGCTAAAGCATCAATAGAAATCTTCCATGGAGGTCTATATGCTCGTGCTCATGAATTTGCAAAAGGTCCAGTATCTTTAACTAGAGAAGATGGTTTCAAAGTAGTTGGAATGACAGAAGAAATGATGGAAGAAACATTAAATTACTATTACCAAACTGCCAAAAATGCAAAAGACCTAGGTTTTGATATGGTATTTATGCACTTTGGACATGGATGGCTTCCAGCACAGTTTCTTTCTCCACTATTTAATCAACGTACAGATGAATATGGTGGTTCACTAGAAAATAGAATAAAGTTTCCTAAGAAAATATTAGAAACAGTAAGAAAGGCTGTTGGTCCAAACTTCCCTATTGATATGAGAATTAGTGCTTATGAATGGGTACCTGGCTCTATAGAATTCGAAGATGTTAAAACATTCATTAAGGAAGTTCAATCAATAATTGATACTGTTCAAATATCAGCAGGTCTTGATATAAACCATGAAGGAAATGTACATATGGCTACAACTAACTTTGAAGAACATATGCCAAATGTAAAATGGGCTGAGGAAATTAAGAAAGAGGTTAGCATTCCAGTTTCTGTTGTAGGTGCAGTTCTATCGCCTAAAGAAGCAGATGAACTAATTGGAGATGGTAAAGTTGATATGGTAGCCTTTGGACGATCTTTTATTGCAGACCCAGATTGGCCTAAAAAAGCGTTAAATGGATGCCCAGAAGATATTGCACCTTGTTTAAGATGTCTTCAATGCTATCATATATCAACAAATAGAAGAAATGTTGGATGCTCTGTAAATCCTAGATATACAAATGAATCTTTTATTCCTAAGGAAATAAGTGAAGCTAAGATAAAGAAAAGAGTTGTTATTATAGGAGGTGGCCCTGCCGGTTTATCTGCTGGAATAACTGCATCAAAGCGTGGACATGAAGTTATCCTTTTAGAAAAAGAAAATGAATTAGGTGGACAGTTAAGATTTGTTGCTAAAGAACATTACAAAGAAGATGTAAAAAGATATCTAAACTATTTACTTACTCAAGCTAATAAAAGCAATATAGATATTAGATTAAACACTACTGCTACTACAGAATATGTTAAAAATCTAAATCCAGACTCCTTAATAATAGCTGTAGGTGCTGAAGAATTTATTCCACCTATTAAGGGCGTAAATCAAAGTCATGTAATGAGCGGAATAGAATCAATTATAAAGGAAGATACCCTTGGAGATAACATCGCTATTATTGGTGGTGGTACTATAGGAAGTGAAATTGCTCTTGAACTTTCATTAATAAAGGGCAAAAATGTTTCTATAGTTGAAATAGGAAATGAATTAGCTCCACAAGGAAACTCGCTTTATAAAATAGCTCTTAGACAAAAGATGGACATGGCTTCAACCTTAACTAAACATTTAGAAACCTCTTGTGTAGAAATCACTGAAGATGAGGTAATAATTGAAAAAGATAATGTAAGATCATCTATTAAAGCTGATAATGTTATAATCTGCACAGGACTAAGATCAAAAAGTTCCCTTGCAGAAAGCTTCTATGGTATCACTCCAGACACAACAATGATTGGTGATTGTATAATGCCAAGAAAAATTATGGAAGCTACCTTTGAAGGTCATTCAATTGCTTTAAATATATAAAATTAAGAGTTCCTTCGTTATATAGAAGGAACTCTTTGTATATATTTACTTACTTATTCTTCAAAATATTAAATTCTCCAAAAATAATAGTATTTAAATTCTCAGAATTTATCTGTGTTAAATCTGTACATCTAAATATTGCTCTATTAAGTCCCCAATAACTGCTTTTATACTTTTCTTTAGGTACAGAATATGTATATTCCGAATCTATTTTAAAAAAATCTAATCTATTATCCCCTGGTAATGTTGGATAATAAAATAGCCATGAATCACCTGGAGATATTTGTTTCTTAAAGCCCATCATATTTTCATATTCAAATTTGCCTATACAGCAAACAGGCTCATCCTCAAAATTAAATTCTATTGAATAAATAGGACCTTCTCTTAATTCAGAACCTTCTATTAAAATATCATTTTTATCTTGATAAATCTTAAATAAACTTCTATATAACCACCCATTTGTATTTAAGTCACTTCTTTGTCTTAAGAATTTATCAGTAACAGGAACATATCCCATACTTTCGGCAACTTCATCACAATAATTCATAAGCTTCAATACATTATCATAAGTTTTAACTACTACATTAAAAGCATTTTTTATATTATCACTTAAATTCATAATATTTATCCTCCTCTATACTTATATCTAAATTATTAAAACTAATTAACTTTTCATTGCTATGAAATGTATAGTATTTATTTCCTTCAACAATATCATTGACGTGAAAATTCAGGAACTTTTCAAATCCTTTTCTTTGTAACAAAGTCAAAACATCCTCAAGAACAAGCTTTTCAAATACTTCTAAATCTTTTTCCATTATTAATTCTTTTATTTTTATAGTTATTGCTTCCCAACTTATATATGCAAGTTCTACTTCATCCTCAATAATATTTCTTTCTATAACATTATCATATATCTCTTTAACATAAGGCTCTTGAGCAATAAACAATAGAATAGGTTTAGTCTTATCTTCCTTACTTATTTTACTTAAAATTCTTGATTCTCTAGCAAGTTGATTTTTACTTTTCCTTGAATCTCTCTCATTATCATCTGAAGATATTCCACTTAAATATTTAACTTCAACTCCTATCGTTATCTTAGGCAATCTTAATATAAAATCCAACTCACCCTCTTCATCATATGGCCAAAACTCAATCATATTTGCCCAATAATCTAAGTTTATTTCTTCAATAAAACTCAGATTATTACAACACATCAATATTTGCTTCATTCCTTTATCAAAAGATATATATCTTAAATTTCCAAAGATGTCTCCTGTCAATTTATCTTCTAAACGATCACTTAAATTTGATCCAGACCTACTTATTTTTCCATATATCTCTGCAATCAAAGAGTTTTTCTCCCTTCCATCATTTTAAAACAACATAAATTAATCTTTTTTTCTAAATTATCTCCTAATAAAAAATACAAACAGTCGTTAAAATATTCTATACTTATTTTCTATTTCCTTCTAATTTTAGGATACCATTTAACACTTTTCTCACCTTATTTTCTTCATTACTACCATTAGTCTTCAATCTTAAATAAGGAATTTCATACTTATCCAAAACAGAATTTTTAATCTTATCACGTTCTAGCTGAGCTTCATTTTCATCATGATACTTAAATCCATCAACCTCAATAACCAGAACAGGAGATTTATCAAGCTTATTAAACAATATAAAATCCACATGAGTATTAATATTTCCTACATAACTTTTCTCCCTATCATTAAGTAAGGAAGTGTCCCTTATTAAGTTTCTCAAAGGATAATGCATATCATAGCCTATACTTAAATATTTCTCATCCTCCAAAATCCCTTCTAACAAACTTACCATGAGATTTTCAGAATCATACCTTGACTTATTCGTGTTTTTTAAAAGCTCTAACCTCCTATCATTATAGGATTTATATAAATAATCAAAAATGGAATTAACCTTGCCTTCCTTTATGCACTCCACATTGTTGTAGCTAATATATCTAATTAAATCTCCAATATTGCTCTCAGTTTCAATAAACTCCTTATTTCCAGAAACCACAAGAATCAGCCTATTAACAGCCCTAGAAACTGCAACATTAATTAAATTAGCATTGGAAATAAAATCATTCATTTCATTAGAAACTGTAGATATTATAATGTTGTCCTTTTCCCTACCTTGGAACTTATGAACAGTGTCTGCTTCAATATCTAAGTCACCAATATACTTTCTAATCTCATCAGCTTGAAGTCTATAGGGAGATATTATCCCTATGGATTCATTTAAATTTTGTAGGTTTTCCTTAGGAATTACTTCATCAAAGATAACATCAAGCTCCCTTTGATTAAACTTACCTCTTGCATGATTCCCCTCCACTGTTTTATAAACCATTAGAGGATTATCTATATTATTTTCAGTTAAAGGAATAAGCTCTCCATTATAAAACTTTTCATTACAAAAGCCTATTATCTTTGGATTGCATCTGTAATGCTCCTTTAAAAGTGTATAAGGAATCTCTGGATACAAGGTTTTTATAGAAGTAAGCAAGCTCTTTTCACTATAATTATAAGCTTCACTTAAATCATAACTATAAAATACCTCATTAGTTCTTTCCTTCAAATCCTCAGATACCACATTAGGCAATTGCTTCTCATCCCCAACAATTACAACATTCTTTCCACAAGATAGGGCTAAAGCCCCTGAAACAATGTCAACTTGAGAGGATTCATCTATAATTACATAATCAAATAAATAGTTTTCTCCTATGGAATTTCTTAAGGAATGAGTTGTGCTTAAAATTACAGGATACTCCTTAACCACATCCCCAAAGTTTTTCCATAAATCATCCTTAGAAAACTTGCTTCTTGCACTTTTGTTCATCCTTCTTTTATACAAACTAGATTTAAATAACTTCATAGAAAGGTCAGTATACTCCTTCATCTTATCTTCAAACTTATATCTTTCTAGGGACTTGCTTATTTCAGTAATTCTTTTCTCACGCTCTTCAATTTTCACCTCATAATATAAGTTCTGTAATAATAAAACCACCTCTTCACTAGGGTTATCATAAAACTTAAATGAATATATACCAAACTTAATTAAATACTTAACCTTATCTAAGGTAGTAAAATCCCCCTTATTCTCTATGTGATACTGGATATTATTCCATAAAGTAAGTATTCTATCTGGAGTTTTTCTATACAAGCTCCTATAAGGAAGTATATTAGGCTTTTCAGTAGAGCTTAAATAATGCTCCTTCTCCACTTTTATTCCATCTAGTTCTTCCTTTAGCTTTGCCAATTCATTTTTTCTATTTAGCATTTCATTTAAATGATTTTCTACCTGAAGTAGCTTGTTCTTAAGTTCCTTTTCATCACTAAAATTAAAGAACCACCCCTCCATAGAAGGATAAGCCCCATCTTGGCCATCTATAAATTTCTCTTTATTTTCTGTATTTCCAAGAAAGGCAGCTATAAAGCCAACACCATATTTATTAAGCTTTTCTATAACATTTGAGGTTGCAGAGTTATTGTTTGATACAACCCCTACAGTTTTATTATTAATTATTGCATTGGATATAATATTTAAAATTGTTTGAGTTTTACCTGTACCAGGAGGCCCCTCAATTATACTAATTTCACTATTTAGAGCCTTTTCTGTACCCTCTTTTTGGCTTATATTAAATCCAAAGGGGTATATAAAACTATCATATTTTTTTCTTTCTTTTGGATTTTCACCATGAAGGTATTTTGATAAAACACTATTAGGACTTATAAAATCCATTTTTTCATATTGTTTTTCCAGGAAATTTGTTTCCTCTATTTTTATTAGGGATGATAGATGCTTTAAATACTTGAAACAACTTTTAGATTTTGCACTGTCTAGAGATGACTTTTCTATCCTTATGTATCTTTTTTCATAGGTTTCAGTGTAATCATTTTTAAAAAAGAGTTTTATATATTCATTAAAATCTAGGATTTTTAATGCTCCATTTCTTGGTTCTCCTTTGTGAAATACTACATTAGATTTGCAATCTATTTCTGTAGGATCTTTAAACCATTGGACATTGTTGTAGTTGTAGGTATATGATTTTTCGTTTGTATATGTAATTTTACGCTTCCACGTATCCTTATAATCATTTATCCATTGTATCTTTTGAGTTTTATCTTCAAATTCTCCATTTTTATTTTTGACCATTATTAAGTTTTTGTTTATATCCATAATTTCTCCTTAATATAGACTTTATATGTATATTTTACCATTTTAATTTATATTCTACTATACAGTATTATTGATGGAATTAGAGTCTATCCAAATGAAATATTTTTATTATAGGTTTTACTTATGATTACCATATTTTTTTGATATTATATTTTTTTCATATGTAGCTATATAATCAAATTGTAGACATTGTTAAAAAATAAACTATTTTAGGAGGTATCATATGGGATATAATCTATCATTCCAAGAAGTAAATACTTTATTTGAAGACTTAAAGAAAGAATACAAGATTTATGCACCAAAGAGATTTAAAAAACAAGGTAGATACTCAGATACAGACATTATAAAGTATGATGAAGTTTCTACTGTAGAAGAAATTGAGTTTAAGGAAAAATCACACTATCCAGTAAAGGAAGTAATAACTCCTATTACTCAAACCCTTTATTACTTTACAGAAGATGAATTTAGAGAAAGTTCTATAGGTCATAACAAAAAGATACTAATTTTTGCTAGACCTTGTGATATTAATGCACAAAGAAGACAAGATATGATTTATCTTCACAATGGTAACTTTGAAGATACCTTCTATAAGAGGATAAGAGAAAGAGTTAAATTTATTTGTATTGAATGTGTTGATGGATTTGACACTTGCTTCTGCGTATCAATGAACAGCAATAAGACTGATGATTACTCTTTAGCTGTAAGATTTAATGAATCTTCTTTACTATTTGATGTTAAAGACAAGGAATTTAGTAAATTTTTCAATGATAAAAAAGAAGAAGAATTTGAACTAAAATTTATTGAAGAAAATGAAGCAAAGGTAACAATTCCTGAAATTAATGATAAAGAAGTATTGATAAAACTTAAAAATCATCCAATGTGGAATGAATACAACAAAAGATGCCTTGGTTGTGGAAGTTGTACAATAGCATGTAGCACATGTTCTTGCTACACTACACGTGATATTGTATATGATTCTTTAGGCAAAATTGGTGAAAGAAGAAGAGTACAAGCATCTTGTCACATAGATGGTTTTGATGAAATGGCTGGAGGACATAACTTTAGAACAACTAAGGCAGATAAAATGAGATATAAAGTTCTTCATAAAATTCATGATTATAAAGCTCAATTTGGAGATGAGCATATGTGTGTTGGTTGTGGTAGATGTACTGATAGATGCCCTGAACATATTTCAATTACAGCTACAATAAACAAAGTAAATAATGCAGTTAATGAAATTATGGAGGGAAAATAATATGGAAAACAATATATTAACACCTAAATCATATGAAATTATTAGTGTTACTCATGAAACTAACCATGAATACACTTTTAGAGTTGCAACTGATATAGTTCCTGAACATGGACAATTCCTACAACTATCCCTTCCTAAAATTGGTGAAGCTCCTATTTCCGTAAGTGGATTCGGACTAGGTTATATGGACTTTACAATAAGATCTGTTGGAAAGGTAACTGATGAGCTTTTCAAATTACAATCAGGAGATAAAATCTTCTTAAGAGGAGCATATGGTAAAGGCTGGCCAGTTGAAAAGTTTAAAAATAAAAATTTAATTATAATTGCTGGTGGTACAGGAGTTGCCCCTGTAAGAAGTATGATTAATAAATTTTATATTGAAGAAGATTATGTTAAATCATTAAATTTAATCTTTGGCTTTAAAGATATAGATTCTATATTGTTCAAACCTGAATTAGATAAATGGAGAGAGAAATTTAATACAATATATACACTAGATAAGGGTGAAAAAGATGGTTGGGAACAAGGTCTTGTAACTAAACATTTATCAAAACTTCCTTTAGACTCTTTTGGGGATAACTATGAAGTTGTTATAGTTGGGCCACCAGTAATGATGCACTTTACAGCTCTTGAAATGCTAAAACTTGGTGTTCCTGAAGAAAAAATTTGGGTATCATTTGAAAGAAAAATGTCTTGTGCTGTTGGTAAATGTGGCCACTGTAGAATTGATGAAACTTATGTATGCTTAGAGGGCCCTGTATTTAACTATACTAAGGCTAAATCATTATTAGACTAGGAGGATACTTTTATGAATCATGATATAGATATTAAAAAGGTTAGATTAAATTGTTTTCGTCAATCAAAGGTTCCTGGAGAATTTATGCTTCAAATGCGTGTACCAGGAGGTCTTGTTAATGCTAAATATTTAAGTGATATTCAATATATTGCAGAAACTTATGGAAATGGTACTTTTCATATGGGAATGAGACAAACCTTCAGTATCCCAGGAATTAAATATGAAAATATCCCTTCTGTTAATGAGTATATTTCTAATTATTTAAAAGAAGTTGAAGTTGATGAATGTAACTGTAACATGACAGTAGATGAAAATGGATATCCTACAATAGGTGCTAGAAATGTTATGGCATGTATAGGTAATTCTCATTGTATAAAAGCAAATGCTAACACTAAGGATTTAGCAAATAAAATAGAAAGCCTAGTCTTCCCTTCTCATTACCATATTAAAGTTTCAGTATCTGGTTGCCCAAATGATTGTGCTAAGGCTCATTTCCAAGACTTTGGTGTTATTGGTCAATCTAGAATGATATATCATCCTGAAAGATGTATTGGTTGTGGTGCTTGTGTAAAAGCATGTGAGCATCATGCAACTAGAGTTTTAAGTTTAAATAAAAATGGACTTGTAGATAAAGACCCTTGCTGCTGTGTTGGTTGTGGTGAATGTGTTCTAGCTTGCCCTGCAAGTGCATGGACAAGAAGTCCTCAAAAATTCTATAGAGTTGTTATAGGTGGAAGAACAGGAAAACAAACTCCTAGAATGGGTAAAACTTTCTTAAACTTTGTTACTGAAGATGTAGTATTAGGAATGTTTGCAAACTGGCAAAAGTTTTCTGCTTGGGCATTGGATTATAAACCTGAATACTTACATGGAGGCCACTTAATAGATAGAGCTGGATATCATAGGTTTAAAGAAATAATTTTAGATGGAGTTGAACTAAACCCTGAAGCTTTAGTTGCTGAAAATATATACTGGGCAGAAACAGAATACAGATCTAATATAAACGTTAAACCAATTGGAAAGCATAAAACTATTGAATCAAATAGAGAAATACAAGATTAATCTAAAAAATGTTGACTTTTAAAAAAGTGGCTCCCCCTATTTAGGGAAGAAGTCACTTTTTTTATCCATACCATTACAAAGCCCCAAGTCACATTAAAACAAATATCCCCCCACTTATACTAAAAATAAAGAAAAAACTTAACTTCTTATGTTCTTAACTTCTTAAGAAGATAAGAAGTTAAGAAGTTATAGTAAAAATGCGGGTTTAAATGGATTTTTATGAAATAAATTTTGAAAAACAATAAAAAACAACTAATCAATACTGAAAAGTTGTTTTCTATATAATTAACCTTCTAGAAAAGCATGCAATATTGTGCAAGTATATCTTACTCAAATTAATTTGTTTTTTGTTTATATCCACACTTTTATTCTTAAAAGTAGGTTGCTAGAGAAAAAAATAGTTGTTGTATTCTATAAAAATTCATTCACTTCTCCAATTTGTCTAAAAATGGCTTCTAGAACATTTACTACTATACTATTTCCAGCAAGCTTGTACAATTTTTCATTTGTAAAAAAATTATACCTCTTTGTAACATTATAATCATTAATTATTAATGAATCAAAATCCTCTTCCTCAAATCCCATGAGAATAAAGCACTCCCTAGGAGTTAAATATCTAAATTTAGCTTTTCCATCCCTACTGCTATCATATTCTATTACCCCTGAATTAGGATTTCTATCTTGCTTAGTCGTTAATGTAGCAACTATATCCTTAAATCCGCCTTCACCATATAAAATATCATTTTCCTCATAAATCTTTTGTCTAGATGGAGTATCATTAGGTTGACTATCTTGTGCCTCTTTTTTATATACTCTATTTCTATAATCTACTTTTAATATTCTATTAAGCGCCTTATGCTGTATATTTAATGTTTGAACATATAGAGGATTGCCTAGATCGTGTTGATAAAAATAATCCAACACCCTATTCTCTTTATTTATATCATGATTACATAAAACACTTATCATATACACTCTTACTCTTTTTTGAGGAATTCCAAAATCACTAGCATTTAATGTATAAACATAATTAACATATCCCATTTCACTCAAATTATCTTTCCATTCTTTGAAATTTTTCTTGTGAGTTCTACTTAAAATGTTACTTACATTCTCCATTAACAAGAACTTTGGAAGATCTAGATTTAATTTTTTTCTTTCTAATAATATTCTTTCCACTTCCCATAACATTCCAGATCTATTATTTGCATTCCTATCTATTCCTCCAATATTTCCATGCCATGAGCCTGCAATAGAAAGATCCTGACACGGAAATGAATATGTAAACAAATCTACTTCATCAGGTATATCTACACCTTTTATATCCGTAATACTTCCTAAGTTATTACTTCTTTTAATAGCCGCTAAAAGATGCATTAAATGTATCTTTGAATACTTTTTTAAACCACCTTTCTTTAACGGAGTTTTACCATTACTACTTAAAACATAACCATCTAACTGTTTAATTAATTCTTCTTTACTTAAAGCTTCATACTTACCAATATCTGGTTTTCCATTGTGAATAATATCATACGCTATAATTGCACTTATGTCCCAATCTATAGTTGCTAGAATTTTATGCTCTATACCAATTTTTTTTAATGCCTTTGCTTGGCTACCTATACCACTAAACGATTCTACTACTTTTAACACTTCACTTATCCGCCCTTCAAGTTGCTTCTTACATCTCATTCCTAATTTTATCAAAAAAATAAATATAAATCTAATTGTATTATATAACAGATAAATAATACTTCTATCTAAATATGCTTAACTATTCAATATTAATTTCAACTCTATTCATATACTATTATATTGAATATATATTCTACTATATTATTTATTCCAACAAAAAGTATATATACTATTTAGTAACTTTATAGCAAAAGACTTAACTCTACCAAGTTATATATTCTATTCCGTCTAAGTTGATTGTATAGGTAATTTGTACTATAGAATTTGGTATCTTATTATCCTTAAAAGACTCTGTAGTTATTTTCGGAAAATTTTCATTAACTTTATATATTCTCTTTTCTAATATTTTATACTTCACATCTCTTTTACTACTACCAATTTCATAACCAAGATTATACAATTGTCCTTCAAGTTTATCTTCATCATATCCAATCGATATAAGCTTATATTTTATATCATTTATTGATACTCCTAACTTTGATTTCTCTAACCTACAAAAGTATAAACTTAATTCCTTTTTACTTTGTAATTGATGTTGCCCAGCTATAGTAATATAAGATCCATACCTTTTAACTGTTGCCTTTACTTCGTAACTTCTTGTATTACTTTCTATATCATGACTTCTACCTAAAACTCCTGTCCACTCTATACTTTTATCATTATTATATAATTTATATAGTACTATCATCTCCGCTACAACACTGTATGCCTTCTTATCTGAAATTGAGTTTCCTAACAATACTTTCCATTGTTGCCACCATTCCAATGGATTTGAAATTAAATTTATTCTATTCATGCATTCTGTACCTGGCTCAACAAATTGAGCACATACCGTAGCAAATTCATATCGTAAACTATCTAATGAGCAACTAAGAATTAAGTAGTTAGAAACCACCCCTTCTATAAATAAATTTTTTGTATGTATTCTACAATTAGCAAACTTTTCCGATATTATTTTATCATTATCATATTGTATTGCAACCCCATATTCATCCTCAATACGAATAACAATTGCAGGAGCACTCTCCGGCAAAGCTTTAATCTTCCTTGCACCTTTTTGTGTGGAAGCAAAATATTCTCTAATCTCCCTAAGTATATCCATGCTACTCCTCCTTAAACGAATCATATATTGTTTTAGCAACTGCTAATGATAATAATGGTGGTACTGCATTTCCAATCTGTCTAAATGCATTGCTCATTGAACAGTTAAAAACAAAATCATCAGGAAAGGACTGTAATCTAGCAGCTTCTCTTACAGAAATCCCCCTCGGTTCCCAAGGGTGAATATGACTATATGTATCTTTTTCTAAATGAGCTACTACAGTATGTGATGGCTTATTCGCATCTAACCTTTTCCACTTATTTTCAAATTTTTCTCTATCATATTGAGGCACCATTTTTCGTTTTAATAGTTTATATTCTTTTGAATCCTTTTCGTAATTATATAATTTTGCTTCGCATAATAGCATTTGATCTGCAATCCTAGATGCATCTATGTAATTATCTCCTTGTTTCATCCTTGAAAATATAGGAAAATCTCTTGTATTTTTTCTAAAGGCATTCCCAGATACCTTTTTATTACTTTTTCCATACCAATTTCTCATAATATATTGAAAATTATTTTCTATCTGAGTTTTGTAAGGTAGCTCTATGTTTAAAGGCCTAGATTTATACTCTGAAAACTCATTGATAAATAATGTAGGAAGATCTGATAAAGCTTCTCCAACTGTAATCCATAATTCATTTCTATCACACGATTTATTAGGAACTCTAAAATTAGAAAACTTCTTAAATGTCTCAAATCTACGTTGATACATAGTTAAATTACCACTACTTGCTCTATGAGTAGGTAATGGTAATTTTATGTCTACATTTTCATCATTTCTAACCCCAAATACAAATACCCTTTCCCTTACTTGTGGAGTTCCAAAATCAGCTGCATTTAAAATTGTCCAATATGCTTTATAATCATTTTTCTCTAACTCTTCACAAACAACTTGCGGAATATTAACTTTTCCAAAGTTTGTTGATTCAGGTACATTCTCCATAACAACAGCTCTTGCCTTCATTGCTAGCACAAATCTAATGAAGTCTTGATATAGATATCCTCTATTATCATTTATATTTACTCTATGCTCTCCAAGAGATCTTAACTTTCCTCTTCCAACTATAGAATATGCTTGACACGGTGGTCCCCCTATTACAATACACCCTTCTTTTCCTATCTTATCTTTGAAAATATCTCCTTGCATCTTAGTTATGTCATAACATAAATGTGTTTGCTCCTTCCCATATCTCCATGCTAAATTATACGAAATAGTATTTATAGCATCATCTTTCAATTCGATACCTGCTACAATGTCAAACCCTACTTTTTCGAATCCTAAAGCTAGGCCTCCACAGCCTGAAAACAAATCTATTACCTTCGGTAACATTTATACCGATACCCCCAATTCTTTAAATAATGAGCGAACATATTCTTTTTCTCCTCCAAGATAAAGACCTGGATCTATAACCATAACTCTAGCTGTATTTAGTTTCATAATTATTCTAAATAAATCATCTTGTGAATTTTTTCTATTATTAAATTTATCTAATTCTATTTTAGGCACTTTGCTATAGTAATACATTATATATCTATATACAGTAATAAATGTACCCTTACGTCCAGTTCTTTCTTGTAAATTCAAAATAGAATCTGTTGAAAAACAAGGCTTCTCTAAGATATGTAACGTATCAGCACTATTTCCTTGCCATGATAAGTGTATATACCACCATATTGATTTTAAATATATTCTTATTGTTTTACTCCAATAATGACTATCACTTTCTTTTCCCCATCTATCTGCAACTATATCTGGCACAACTTTTAAAGATATATATCTCCAAAAGCCATCATTAGTAGCAGTACGAAGACTAAACCCTTTTTGTTTCCAAAAATATTCATATAATAATATACCAAAGTGAATATCTATAAAATAATTTATCTTATTACAATCACTCGGCAAGTCATCTTTTACTTTTTTATATAAATATTGTATTTCTTTTCTTATCTTCATATAATAATTATCTATATTAGGTAGCTCTGGATATTTTGCTATCCACTCTTTCATTGCACTTTCTGACTCAACCCTATTTAATTCTTTTATAATCATAATCGTTTATATCATCCTTTGATCAAAAAATTTTCTTATTGACAGTGACATAAGTTCTGGAGATGATACGTCCCATTGGAATGTATTGATAAAATAATTTACTGCTTCAGATACACTACCTTGTTGTAAATCTATCCCCTCTAAAGTTGCATTCCAATAATTTTCATCCTGCTTAATTTTAGAAATTATTATTGAAATTGCACTAGATATTATTTCTTTTAAAAGTTGTTTATCAAATGTTTTTTTTGTTCTGTCTAAATATCTATAACTGCTATGCGCTTTATTTATATAAATAGTTATCTTCTCTGAAAAGCAATCATATGTTGGATCATCCCACTCACATTTTATATACCATAACGGTTGTCCCACTTCATTAATCTCATAAATAGGAAAAACAGATCCAATTCCATCTAATTGTATTATATATTTATCTAGTTCACCTAAAATACATCCATATGTATTAGCTAAATGTTCCTCTCGCCAAGTTGGAGTTCCAGATTCCTTTACATACATTACAGTAGTTAACTCTACATTGCCTCTTAACTGAGCTATATCAAATTCATAATTGACATCTAATTCTACCTCTTCTCTAGAGTTATTTATTTCTCCAATTTCTATAACACCACGTTGTCTAGAATCTGAGGATGTCCATAAAATTGCAAGCCCTATCGTTGCATTCTTACAAGCAATACCACATTCTCCGAATAAAGAATTATACGTTCTTAAAGAATAACTTCTACTAATACCAATATTATACTCATCAGGTGTCCAAATTCCTGATTTATCTATCAACCTATGATTTATTATACTATTGTCAATTTCTTCACTTACTAAATCACGCTCATGCTCATTAAACATATAATAAAATCTATAATCTGATGACTGAAATCTAATTTTTTTAATCATTTCTTCTGTTAATACTGGAAAAAGAGAGATATTAACAGCCATTACTTATCCCCTCACTTTTTATAACCTCAAAAACAGGTTTTATATTACGTCTTTCTAAACATATTTTTACCTTTATATTAACTATATAAGAATGTTTCTGTTTAGAGCATATTTCTATTCCATAACACTTTTCTTTCTCTGATACCAATAATATGCATTCAATATCTTCACAATAAGCTTGTCTTTTTTCTTTATTAATAATAACTTCTTTATTTTCATCAAATTCTATCTCATTTAAATTAGAAAAGTAAAGATGTACCTCTTCAATATAAAATGGAATATCCATCCCCATTCCTTCCCACTTTGAAATCGGTATAACACCATTTTCCGAATCAATTGCAATAGCAATACCAGATCTTTGCGTTCTTTTCCTTGTCTTTATTTGCATAATTACTTCCATTGAAGATGAAGCATACTTAATATTATTTCTATCAATAGAGAATTCTATATCCTTATGCTTTTCTATATGCCTACTAGAATTTACATGTTTTTTCGTTCCTACACTTGCTCTATTTCCGAAGTTTTCAGGTGGTAACAATAAATCTCCAAACATTTTGCCTAATCCTGAATTTAGTTTATCACTTATTTCTTCATCAACTTCAGAAAATTCTTTTGATATTTTGTTTTTTACATGATTTTGAATCTTTGAAATAATTCTTGGATTGTTAGCTCTAAAACTAAAATCCTGCCATGATGTATGATCTGCCAATTCACTTTTTCTTACATACTCCTCCAAACTATCGTTCCCATCAATACCTGATAATCTATTATTAGAATTAAGTACAAAAATAGCAATAATAAACTCTTCTTTATTTGTACTATTTATTCCATCCACCCATGGACCATAATTTTCATATGAAACTATCATTCCTGGTTTTCTGACATATGTCAATATTGGCTTATTTTTTTCACAATCTATACCCTCACAATTACAGTACATATATGGAGATGGCTTATTGTTTGGAAAATTCATCATCAATATATCCTTTTGAACTTTTGTATATGAAATAATACCAGCTTTTGTAGACTCCAATACTTTCCTAATTAAAATTTCTTCATTTTTATTATTCTCTTTATTATCATATAATATATCATCTAGGTCATTCTTTTTAGTGACAGCACGATTATATAAAGCTTGTATAACTTTAAAAATCGGCTCCATATCATCTAAAGACAAACCCATATTATTTATTTTAACGCGAAGATAACATCCATATGGATAATATATATTATTCAATCTTGGAGCATACCATCTTTGCACAGCAATCTTTAAATATTCATTTATATTATTGTACCAAAATGATTTTACCTTTTTTTCTTCGCCATCGTGATCTTCAACCTGATTATTACTTAATAACATTCTCTCATCAATATATGGAATTATAACAGTTGTTCCTGTACAAGTATTATAATATGGTTTAATTGAAAATATATTCAATATCTTATTAATATAAGCTTCATCTCTTATCGGTTGGGTCTTATTTTCATCTAACTTTTGCCCCCACCATGCTATTCCACGCTTCGACTTTCCATCAAGTTTTGGTATCAAAGAATCACTCTTTAACTCATTCTCAACCAAAGATGCTGCTAATCTAGATTCGTATTCTCCATACTCATTTTTAATTCTACTATAGTAAATTACAAGACCAATACCCACACGGAAATATACAGTTTTCCCAAGCCCCCATGAGCCTCCAGCTCCTGCTTCTTGCTGTGGCTTACTTATTTCATATATAAGCTTTAGTAAATTGCCATAATTGTTATCTTTAACATCCTCATAATGTAATTTCCCTGTTAGTCCTACAGTATTACTATCTTTAATCGCAATAAAATCATACTTTTCTTCAGAAAATTTTCTTTCAAGAGCTTTACTTATCCCATCTAATTCAACACTTAGCTCTCTTGAAATAAATTTTCCTGTCAGAAATTCTACATTTACAAATTTATCATTTTTATTGCTAGCATCCAAACTATTTTGAATAGATTCTCTTACTAATAAATCTAAAATAGGCATATTATTATTTTGAATTAATTTTAACAATGAACTTCCAGTTTGAGTCATTCTCCCCGGTTCAGCTATTTCTATATTCATACTATTCTTCTAAATCTCCTTCATCATTAAATATATTATTTTTTAAAGGAATCGATACTGTAGTAGCATATCCTACTCCCTTTCTCCCCCCCGGAATATTTACACATAATCCTACTATATCTTCTGCTGCATTTAAATCTCTTCTATTTTCATTCTTTTTACTTTGTGAGTTTTTATCTATAATATATATCAATAATTGAGGTACAGAATCATATCCAGCCATGTCTCTAATTTTCTTTGCATCTTTAGCTTTAAAATTTCTTACTTCCCTTATAACATCCACACTTTGCCCTACTAAGTCTATATCTGCAATTAAATCCTTTGGATCTCTTAACACTCCAATATTAATAATAGACTCATCTTTTGCATCTAACTTTCGTGTACGTCTTACTTTATTTACTTCCGTATATTTCAATTTCCATGTATTATTACTATTACTTTCTTTACCAGCTAAAACTACATTCCAATTCTTTAGCCTTCCCTCTCTTGTAATTTTATTTATCCAATTTAACAAGCTCTCTATTTCATTAAAAACATTTTGTCTTTGTTGGAATTTATATTCTCTTAACATCTCCTCAATCACTTTAAAATCTATATTTTTCCATATACTTGTATTTTCAGCATGAGCATTAACATTATTACGTATATTTGGTTTTCCAAGTTTATTTATAAAATTTTCTACAACTTTATTATTACTAGTAAGAATATTCTTATCATTATCAAATAAATATGTTTGAATAAATGTACCACTAAAGTCCATATCAGTTTTTTCTGCACTTTGCATTCTATTTTTCGCAGTTATTCTAATAAAACTATACATAGGTGTATTTTTTACTCTTGGCCCATAATTTGATGGACTAACTCCTATTGTATCCATATGATGAATTTCATCTCTTAACTCTTGATCTAATGTAGATAAAAATTTAAATTGATCATTTGTTTTTGATGTTATCCATAAACGTGGAATCAATTCATAGCCTTTTCTATAACCAAACCATCTCCCCATTTGCATTAATGTATCCGCTTGTCCTACTGACCTTAAAAAGAATGTACTAATTAATCCTTCTATGGTTAATCCTCTTGATAAGGTTGCACCTCCTACTACAATAAATGCCGGAGCAAACTCTGGCATATTTCTTGAATCCGGATATGCTAACCTAACATACATTCCATCCTCATTAATTCCATTATTTTTACAATTATCTATACATAAATGAATTCCATCATGATACTCAAATTCTTGTTCATCACTATCAAGTTTAATATTAGAAACACAATCAATTAGGGTATATATATTTTCTTTAATAACATAAAAATCTGGATACTTATTTATTTCCTCATCCCTTCTATCATAGTCTTTATATTGTTCTCTAAAATTTTCAAATGTAAATTCCTTTATTTCTCTATTCCATACTTTTTCACATTCTTTACATATTCTATCTTTTTTATTGCTTGATAACCATTGTTTAACAACTTTGGCTATATATTCATGATGATTTGTTTTTTGGCTTGTATGTATTAACATACTGATCGGTTTTTTATATCCCCAATACCTCATACAAGCAACTCCGCATAAAAACCAACATATTGCATCTTTTAAACTATTGGGGATACAACCCATATCACCTTCATGTATATACTTAATTCTTTCAAGCTCATCCTTATTAATGGTTCTAACTATATTCATACCATCATAGTCATCTCCCTCAACTCCAAATATTTGTTGAGGTCCAAAATACTCTTTTGAAACACCTAATGTACATATAAAATCTCTAGGATATAAAGACTCCTCACCAGCTTCATTTAATATATTAGCATATGGGGTTGCAGTGTATCCAATATAGTTCATTGCCTTATATTTTGTTTCTATTAATTTACCTCTTTCATCTTTTCCATTTACAATATTACAAATAAGTCTATTAATTGCTTTACGTTCATTTTTCGTTATATCCTGTGTATTTATTCCTGCTTGATCTGCTTCATCATCTATTACAAGTATTCTCATCTGTCTTTGTTTGTTAGAATCAGATTGTAACCATTGAATGAGTTTTTTTAATCTTCCAGAATTCTTTAAGCATACTGTAAAATATCTTTGTTTAGAATCTTCTTCAAAATGTAAATCCTGAGCCCTTTGCCCTAATGTTGGCTTTTTTGATAGATGTTCCAATCCATGCCAATTTAAATTACCAGGCTTATTTAAATCACTTAATAATCGTGATTGTGTTTGCTGCCTTAAATTTTCTATCGTACCTGACAAAACTATAAATAGATTCCATCCCCAATCAGCAGCCATAGCCATTACTGCAGCCATATTAGATGTTTTTCCAGACTGCACATTACCTATTACTAGACCTTTAATTGGCGAAATAGTAGTTGTATCACCACTAAGTCGTTTCAATATTTTTATTGTAGTTCTTTCCATTCCATCTACTACATGATCCTTAAAACCATTATCTAACAAGCCTTTTTTATATAACTGCCATGATGATTTAGGATCCTCAGGAATTGTAGTTGCGTTACATTGTCCTTCCCCCATAATCATCGCACTACCATCTAGATACTCAATATCTTTTGTCTCTTCTTCAGCTCGCTTCTCCAAATCAACTATATAATACCAATCATTTTCATTAATATCCCACCAATTTATATCTCTTTGAAACTCTAAAAATTTTATTAACTCTTCTTCATTATTTTTTAGTCCATACTTTATTAGATCCCACGATCTACCCATTTCACGTGCTTGTCTAATCCATTTTCTATACTTGTCATATTTAGGCAACCCATAATCTATCATTCCTTGTTAACATCCTTTCTTTCTCAAGTAAATATCTTATTATTATAATTTTATTTGTTTAACTATATAACCTAGACAAAACCTCCTATATATTCTTATTCTGAATTTATTAATAAACATTATATATTACTCATATCTAATATTTACTATAATCAATTTTTATAATATATATCTCCCTTATTTTAAATATTGCAATATAACTCCATCTTTAAATCCACCACGTTCACTCTTTTTCTCTTCCCTCTTCCTAATCAAATCCTCTTCACTATATCCCATCTCTCTAGCCAGTCCAAAAAGAACCTCCATAATATCCGCAAGTTCCTCTAAATTCCTATCTTCTAAGAACTCATTAACCTCTTCCATAAGCTTCTTCTCAAGCAAGTTATACTTTTCCTTACCTTTAGCTACTCTAACCTCACATTCCTTACCATCAGCTCTTATAATTTCAGGAATCTTATCTCTAACTAACTTATTGTATTCCTTCATAATCCACCTCCTACTTCAACTTAATTTCTTACACAAATCCCATTAACTACCTTAAACCCTTGGTTAGCAGCAATATTGTAAATAGGGCCTGTCCCCTCCTTATACCTTTTAAAGAACTCTTCATAACTTCCTTCACCTTTAAAGGTTACTGCATCTGGAACTCTTAAAATGCCCCTATATTCCTCAATCTCATCTTTCTTATTTTCATCTACCACAAAGCAAAAAGCATCATACTGCAATTTAGCTAAGCCTTCTATATAATCTTCATAATTAAATAAATTATCACTTTTTTGACTATTTATATTTTTAAAGGTAGGCACCAAATTCCACATTTGATCATGAAGTACAAAGCTCCAAGGTATAAAATGGTCCATGCTTAAGTTACCATGCTCTTTATAGTTTTCCTTTGTAAATGGTAGTCCTGTATATAAATCAATGATATTTTTTCTTTCAATAATACTACTCCAAATCTTTGTTTGATGGATAAGCTTTCTCTTTAGTGGTGCTTCAAGCTTCATAGCAATTCCAGGAACATTAGGATTCCTTTTCTGCAAGAAACAAACCAACTTATAATAAACCCATCCTTGAATCATCTTGTAGTTATACTTTAAATAATCATCCCAGCCTTCTCTAATTCTGATACAGTTTTCTTCATCACTATTTCTATAAATCTCATATATCCATCTCTTATTCTCCTTAGAAAGTATCATTACAGTCTTTAGTGGAGGCTCCTTAGCTATACCATCATAAAATGGTGATAAAAACTTGTGTGGAACGTTATATGTTAAGTTTTTTATCATTTTGTTTAATTCTTTATCATCAGAATTATAAACAAAATCTATTAACTTACTTTTATTAATGTTTGGTTTCAAATTATAGGTATCTGAAATATAATTAACAACCTTTCCTAGGTTATCACATGCTCCAAAATATAATCTGAATTTTGATATAGGATACCATGCATAGGCAATCATTCTAGTTATTAGTTTTCTAAATTCTATTTCAACATTACCTTCTTGAATTTCATCTAATATTGCTAGTAGCCAATACATTTTATAACTGGCAACAACTCTATCATCCTTTAAAACTCTAGAGAAGGTTATGTAATCTACTTCTCTGCTATAAGGAACATCTACCCCTATGGCTATCTCTTTTTCTGCTATATTCCTAATAAATTCTTTATCCATATCTCACTTAACCTTTAACAATTTATTCATATATATAAAATTCTATATACTTTTCCATATTCCTCCTGAATAACTTATTATGTTCCAATTTATTTCATAATTATATAAAAGGAAGTTAGTTTCCTAACTTCCTCAACCTAAAATATATTTATTTATCCCTTATTTTTAATTCTTTTTTCTACGACACTTTACACAAATCAGAATCAATCCCCCAGAAACTGCAAATAACATAACATAAAATCCCATCCTCATTTTATCCCCTGTATCTGCAATTTCATAGCTATCACCATCACTATCAAACTCATTGGTAATGGTAATATGATTTTGATTTCTTTCACTTGTCATACGATAATTATCTGGAACATTAATCTCCTCTACATTCCAAACTACATCTTTTGATAAATCACTCCAAGTATATGACCAGTTATTAAGATTATTTAACACCACTGTTTCCTTCAGCTGTCCATTTCCATATAAGCCTACTTCAATATAATCTGGACGCATTTTGTCTTTGTTATTATTATCTTTCCATATCTTTATAACAGATAATTCATCCATGTCCTCAGGGTATACAACTTCATTTTTTGGATATGTTGTAACTTGATAATTTACATTTCCATCTTTATCTACAAAGGGAACCTGCACATAAAATGGTACAGAAGTTACTGTATATTCATCATAATTCACTTGGCTTTGCATAACTAAATAAATACCATCACTTATATTTGAAAATACAGCATTTCCATTCTTATCTGTTATAGTGGTAGCTAAAGGCTTAATAGAATGCTCTCTAATAAAACTCTCACAAAGACGAGCACTCTCTTCTAAGGCATCAGAGGAAACTAATTTATCAATGTCTAATTCAAAATCTTTAAATGCATCTTTCATGACAATTTCACTTCTTGAATTATCAGTAAAATCTGCAACTTTATAAAGCTTAACATTAATATTTTCTAGTAGCTTTCCTTCATAAGTCTTATCAATAATTATAATTGAACCATTCTTGGCAGCTTGAACTGGCAATGCAAATATAGTAAGGAACATGAATGCAGCAACTATTAACTTTATATATATACTATTTTGTTTCTTCATTTTATTAGTTTGCCTCCTTTTTGCTTTCTTTTTTCTTCTTCTTTAAGATGATGAATCCAGCAATGCCAATAACAACAAATCCAATGACAAGGATCATCCATAACCAGTCATTTTTATGTTTTTGATATGAAAATGTATATTCCTCAGATGAAAAATCAAAATTAGGATCATATTCTCCACGGACAAGTAATCTATGAGTATTAATGCCATATGGTGTACATGTAATCAATGTTATATATGTTTTTCCCTCTTCAATCATTAAATCACTAGTTTCTTCTGGCAAAACTACCTTCTTTTGATTTATTCTATAGGCAAAAACCTGATCCATAGTATGAATAAAAAAAACATCTCCATCTTTTAGCTCTTCTATTCCAGTAAATAATTCTTGAGAAGGTAATCCAGTGTGTGCAGAAAGCAAAGCATGTGAGCTTTCACCTGCAACAGGCAAGGATGAATTTTTAATCAATCCAACACCCTTCTTTAACACTGCATCACTTGTTCCATAGTAAATTGGAAGGTAAATATCCACACTAGGAATCTCAATATATCCAATCATTGCCCCTTCTTGTACCATGAAGAAATCCTTGAAATCACTCATGGATTTTTTAGAAATATTTTTTCCACTAAAGGGGTCTGCAGGGAATGCACCAGGTAATGAATTGTTATAATCATAAGCATTTTTCATTATTTTATCAATTTCCTCTTTATTATATTTTTCTACCTTGGTGTTATAATCACCTATTGTAGATATAGAAAATTGATTGTTAATAAAATTGGCCAAGCTTGGATAAGCCATTAAGCCTATCCCAAGAACCATAATCAAAATAATAAATCCCATGATTAAACGTCTTTTCATACTAGCACACTCCCATAAAAACTACCATATAAGCCGATGATTCCTCATCGGCTCTTATACATATTTACAATTTTATTCTATGCTTTTTTACTTTTCTTTGAGTAAACTATTAACATTACACCTGCCAATACAATTAGTGAAGCTCCACCAACCATAAAGATTGTTGTACCCATTCCACCAGTTTCTGGTAAGTTAATACCTTTGTAGTTATATACATCAAATGAAATTGTTCCATTTTCTACTGCTACATTATCAATTATTTCAACCTTACCATCTTTAAGCTCTACTGTACAATTTGCTTTGTTGTTTGGGTCAGCAGTAATTTTAATAGTAATTTCCCCATCTAATAAGGCATATTCACTGTTAGGTGCTTCTATTTCAGTAATTGTGTAAGTACCTTCCCCTAAACCTTGGAATGATGCCTTACCATCTTCACCAGTTGTTACAGTTCCAACTACATTACCTACATTATCTCTTATTTCAAATTTAGCACCAGCTAATACAGTTGTTTTATTACTACCATCTAGCTTAAGTAAATCAAGGCCATAAGTATAAGTTTCTGTTTCATCTGTAATAATACCACCTGTGGTATTTCCATCTGGAGATGTAGAGTATTCCAACTCAGCTTCATTAGTATTTGGATCATGAACTAAAGCATTTTCATTAATTTTAGCTGTATAAGTAATTGTAACAGGTTGTCCAACTAATGCAGCTGCTTTTAATGCATCATAATTAAAATCAAATGTAGTTGTAGTAGTACCATCTTGATTCACTATAATGTCAAATGTCTTAAAATATGAAGTATATTCTTCCTTCACTGCACCATCTACTATAACAGCAGTATTTCCAATCATAACATTAATTGAAGCTTCATTTAATGTTAAACCTTTTGACATTTTATCAGTTATAGTATAAATGATATCTGTATAATTAGATGGATAAGTAGGTATAGTAGATGTTATTTTATAGTTCTTTTCAGTACCAATTTGTGCTACATTATCATTTCCATCTTCAACTACCTTATCAATTGTAAATTCAGAGTCCTTAGGGAAAATACTTACATCTTCACCTTTAGTGATATTAATTAGCATTGCCTGTGAAGGCACACGACCTGAATTTCCATTAGAAGTAATTGTTGTATGATCTTCTAACACCAAGTAATATCCTTGATTTAACACTAATTTTTCATTACCTTTTAATACTGTAGGAGCTATACTCTTTGCTAAAATAAAATTAGCAAGTGCTTTTGTAAGATCTTGCATTTCTGGACTTTGTTTATAATCTTCTGTGCTATCAGTTCCAAGCAATTTGTCAGAAGATACAACTAGTACTCCATTTTTCAAAATCCCCTTATCACTTTCAAATGTATATTCACTATCTCCATTAAAGAAACTTGTAAAACTAGAATTTACTGAAAAAATAGGAATCTCTTTATCTCCTATTACTTCTGTTTCAGAATTTAAAACTTTGTATAGATTATAAGTAGCTCCTTCTCTATTAATCTGTAAAGAGCCCTTTTCAACTGTACCTGCAAATGTTAATGTTGGTGAAACTATGTTTAACATCATAGCCACAGCTACTACTAGTACACTTACCTTTTTTAATAATTTCATTTTATTTTCCTCCCTTTCTTACTTAGAACCCTATCTTTTTTCTATTTTTATTGAACTTTACCTCATATACTGTAAGCATTATAGCTCCCAAACAAGTAAGCAATAACCCAATTTTCTTATATATATCATTAGGTGTACCACCTGTTTCTGGAACCTCAATGTTTGGTGTATTTTCAACGGCAAATTCTAATTTAATACTAGATTCAGTGGATGTATGATTAATGTTTACTTTCTCCATGGTCTCATTAGGAACTTTTTCATCACCCATTAATTGATAATAGCTTCCCTTACTATCAACATGAATAAAGATAAATTGACTATTAATTACAAACCCCTCAGGATGTTTTGTTTCTTGTATAACATAATCACCAAAAGGTAAATCTTTTAATTTTAACAATCCAACACTGTCTTTACCTGTTTCTGAACCATCTGTTAATAATGTTTCCTTATCTCCATTTACATTAAATACATAATAACCATTATTTAATGTAAATTTTAATGGTGCATTTAAATCACTTGATTTATAGAGTTTAAATTCTGCACCAGATAGATAATCATTATTACCTGTGCTACTCTTTTTCTGTATAGTCAAATCTACTGAATCCACTTGATTTTTAACTATAATGCATCCAATAATAATTCCATCATTATTTTCATAGCTTACAGTAGCATTACTTGGTACATCTACCTCTTTTGCATAATAGCTAAAATCATATTTTACTATCTTTCCATCTTCTTCTAGGATTTTTGATGAGAAATATTGATTTCCTATTAAAGTTTGCTTCCAGTCATTATCCTCACTTAATGTAACTTTTTCTACCAATGTATTATTTTTTAATTCATTTATGTCCACATTATCTACAACAGTATCTTCAGTTGGCTGAAAAGCTTCATCTTTAACTGCTTTTCTATGAATTTCAACTGATACTGGCTTCCAATATTGCTTGTCCAACTCATTTCCTTCTGTGTCAATCCACTTCTTTTGAACCTTAAGATCTCTAAAGTTGTTATACAATACATTACTACCATTCATATCATGCTTTATTGTACATTTCTCATCTTCATAAAAACCTTCAAGCTTTGCTGACATATTAACACCACCTACTGTACTTGTTGATGGTAAAACATTAAATCTAGCATAATACACATTATCATTTTTAATGTACTGAGTGTTGGTATATTCTTCTGAAATCTTGAAAATATACTCCCCTCGCTTTGTTAAACCTGAAAGATCAAATGTAACTAATCCATTTATAGTATTTTCAGCATACTGAATTGGAATATTCTCTGCAGTTTCAGGCTTTGAAATATTTTCTATTTTAAATTTAAACACTTCATTCTCATTTGGTATTGATCCATTTACTGTTTTTCTAAATCCCAATAAAGACTTAACATTAAATGGCCACATATGTCCTTCTGCACTTGATTTAATACTATTGGCAATCATAGTACCATTATAGTCACCACTATTTATTTCAACATGAGCTTTTGGTGCTACTAGATGTCCAACATATTTGTTCATACTTCCCCCTACTACAATTTTAGTTGCATTAGGGAAAAACCCAACAATATTAAAGGCCTCTTCAACCTCAATGGAATCAAAGTGATACGCATCTTTTATATTTCCAGATCCAATAATAGCTTTATCTACTCCTAATTTGTCAGAAACTGATTTAAATATAGCTGGCATATTAAATTCTCCAGAATCTAAGATATTTATAAATGTTGTCATATTACCTACTTCATGTAAGCTTTCATAATCATAGACAATATAATCAATATCTTTAACTGAAGAAATTTCGAAGTTGTATCCAAGCTGTAAACGAACTCCATAACTATAACCTACTGATCCATTACATTCCAAGGTATATCCTTCTTTTTCAATAATTTCACCAGGCTTTAAACTTTTCATCTCTTCTATATCTTTATCAGTAATTGAAATTTTCTCCATGTAATGTCCTGTTACATCAATCCCTTGAAAATCCATAAGCTCTTGCATTTGCTGAGTAATTTTTGCTTTTGCCTCTGCCATATCAATATATTTATAATTATCATTTGTATAATAATAATTGTAATAAAGTGAAGTAGGAGATTCTTGCATTGTCCAATATTTCTTATTTCCTGCTATGTTTCCATTAATAAATATTGGCATATTAGAAGTTGTAATAATTGTATTACCATTCCCAGCGTTACCCCCAATGTAGCAAGGAACTGTATGTGGATATTCTACTTTTGTTGTAGTTCCACCTATAGAAACCTTAACATCTCCACCAGCTGCAACTGGTCCAACAATGTGTGTACCTTCATAATAATCAAAGGTAAAGGCATTGTACTTGGCTAAAATATTAAATATATCGTAGCTTTCTCCAAAATCACCAAAGGTATATCTATTTAGTTCCCCCTCATTTAAGTGTTCTCTGTTAGTTTCATCTCTCCAAATTTTATAACGTTCTGGATAAATTCCTAATGATAAATCTGGGTTTTCTCCATCATAGTTATAAGCTTTTTCTACTACTCTGTTTGTTGTTTCTTTCAAATCATTGCCTAACTGATTGTGAGGATTGTTATCCCCATTTTCACCAGCGCTTATTTCAACTGTTGAAATACTTTTTCCTTCTACTAACACCGAAATATTACTGGATAACACCACTACCATGCAAAGTATGGCTACTAATATTCTCTTCATCTTATTACTTTTCATGGCTCTTCTTCCTCCAATCATTTTTTTAATCTACTCATTATTTATCAGATTGTAACAAACAATTACATTTTTAACTTTTATAGTTATAATATATTAACTAAAAGTCACATAACGGTCACAAAAAAAGTGGAGTGGATATTTATTTTGCTTGTTCCGTCGCAAGCTCCAAGTCACATCAAAACAAATATCCACTCCACGCGCACTAAAGGTAAGGAAATTATAAAATTACTATCCTTGATTTTATATTTTTTTAATATGAAATTATAATAATACCTTTGAGTTATAGCTAATTAAAATTTTATACTTTTCTATACATCAAAAAAAGAACTGGAATATTTCCAGTTCTAAATAATATTATTATTAATTTATATATCATCAATTTCACAAATACTATATTGCAATATAACTTTATTTGTTTTTTCCATTTTATAAAACTGATCCTTTAACCGTTCAATAACCATCTTTGCATCTTCATATTTACAAGCTGGAAGCATTACTAAAAACTGATTCACACTATATTTGCAAATAACATCACTAGACCTCATACAATTAAGCAGAGTTGTTTTTAAAACCTCCATCTCTTCTCTTATAACATTAAGATAGCTCCCATCTTCTTTTGATATTTGAAAATTAGGCTGTAAACTAATCAATACCAAATGAACAGAAATCCCCATCCTTTTACCACTACGTGATTCCAATATATATATTTTCCTAAACACTCCATATTCACACAAAAAAGCTCCAGAAGGAAGTTTTTGTTCTTTCAATTCTTCTTGAATAACATCTATATTACTTTCATGGTCATGCTGTATCTGTTGCAGTTTTTCATAAATCTCCTGCATTTCTTTTGACGGCCGTACTCCTATTACATCATATAAATATCTTTCCGTCTGTTTATAGTGTTCTAAAGCCAGTTTCTGTTTATTATTTGCAATCAATGCTCTCAGCATAAAACAATGAATTTCTTCATCTAATGGCTCTGTCTTAAAAGCTTTTTGACATACCTCTTCTACTTCTGAATATCTCTTTTCTTTTTCCATAAGTCTTACTAGTTTTTTCACTATATCCAAATACATAGAATGATAGTATGTAGACATGGATATTACCCAATATTCCTCTGACAATTTAGGAAGAAATACCCCCTGGTATAATTCAATTGCTTTTTTTCCCATCCACAGTTGTTCTTCCACACTTTCAGCATTAATCATATTCTTACAACAATATTCAAATTTTTCTGTATCAACATTCAAAACAATTTCTGGGTTCCACTTATATGTACCCTTTCCTGTTAATATAAACTCATAATCACCCCATACTTTTTTTAAGCAATTTCTAAGTCTATACATTAAATTTTTTAAGGCTCCAATTGGATTTTCACTTTCATTTTCTGACCATAGCACGTCTATAAGTTCCTGAGCTGTTAATCTTTTGTTTCTATGACATAACATATAAGTGAGTAATCTTGTCAGCATCTCTGAACGAATACTCTCTGTATTTAACATGCCATCTTCATTTGATATTCGAAACTCCCCAAACATTCTTACATTCAGTTTAAGATATAATTTACGCTCTTTCTTTTTCATAATGGCCTACTCTCCCCATAAGCTAATACTTGCCTTTTTATACCTTATTCATATTATTAAAATTCTATATTAACCTTCATATTCCTCCCAAATACCCTATTAAATTCCATATTATTTTATATAAATAAAAAAAGGTGGAGTGGATATTTTTACGTCCCTGAGTTTTCATCCATTCACGAGCAGAATCTTCTCCTTTTAGATACCACATAAATTACTTATCTCCTATACTTCAGTACAAATACCATATGATATTTACAACTCCATTTGCTATGTTCTAAACTATTATTGTACATTGTTGACGTACCTCCTTATATTATAGTTTTGCTCGCTAAACCTACTATAATTTTACAACGGAGTTTTTTTATTTTATACTCCCCACTAAAAGCTCTATAGAATCTCACGCGTATCAGGTAGTATTCTAAATACAAATAAAAATAGACATATCAAAATATGATTATCTTGATATGTCTATCTATATATTTAGATTTTTAATAATTGAAATAAAAATTTATTTGTGATTTACTTATATTTAGTTTTTACTTAAATCATCAAATTTTATAAATCCATAATGACAAAATAATTTATTTAGAATCAAATACTTTCTTTAATCTAGTTTTTTAATTATGATCACCATCTAAAAAAACTATTCCTCTTTCTTATTAAGTACTTTGTTATATAAATCAACCATTTCTGTAGCCATATCTCTAAATGTAATTGCATTCATCAGATGGTCTTGACAATGAATTAATAATATTGAAATATCTATTTTTTTACCATCTGCTTCCTGAGATAGAAAATACGTCTGACCCTTATGAGCTTCGTTAAGTAAGTCATCGGCATCCTTAAGCTTTCTATATGCATCTTTAAATCTATTTTCCTTAGCAAATCTTATTGCTTCAACACTTGAACTTTTTGCTTCTCCACTATTTACAATTATATGCATAATATTTTGTATAAGCTTATCGTCCATAATATTCACCTTCCTAATTTTCAACTTCACTTTCAGCTAAATTAATTTTATCAAGCTTTTTAACAAATGGTGCAAATATCAAAACATTTATGAAGCATAAAAATACTTGGAATAAGGCTACCCTAAATCCACCTGCAATCATTCCAGTAAATACAACTGGCATTCCACCTTGTATTGCCACACCATTTAATCTTGGTAGTATACCTATTATAGTTGCTGCATAAGCCAAAATAACATTAATACTTGCACTAAATACAACTGGGAAGAATAGAGTAAAATTCAATGTATATGGTACACCAAATGCTAACGGCTCTCCAATACCAAACAACATTGGAACTGATGCTAATTTTGATAATGTTTTATAGCGTTCTGATTTACATTTCCATAACCAAAATACTAATCCAAATAGCACACATGCACCAGAAGCGTAAACATATATAAATGAGTTACCAATTATATTAGGCAATTCTGCCCCTGCTTGATATGCAGATAAATTTTCTAAATCCATCGCAATATATGTTGGTGTTAAAACTGATAATGCCACTAAGTGTCCATGGATACCTAAAAACCATAGTAAATTTACTATTGCCATTATTATTACTAGGGATATCCAAGATCCTCCCAATGATTTTAATGGAGCTTGTATTATAGTTGTAATCAATCCTGGTACTGTTTCAAAAGGCGTTTTTGCTAATACTATCTTTATTATCAATACAATAGCAATAACAATTGCTGTTGAAGTAAGAGCTTTAAATGATCTCTCTACCATTTCTGGAACTTCTTTTGGCATTCTTACATAGATTCCTTTATCTACACAAAATCTCATGATTTCAACTACAAGTATAGCTAGTACTATTGCAGTAAATATTCCTTCTGCTCCAAATAAATTTACTGATAATCCTAAGGTTTGTCCATCTTGCATAAAACTAAAAGGCTGAACTAACATAAAAGCCATTATAGACATTAATCCGCCCATAAATCCATCAACGTTATACTCCCTAGCTAGATTATAGGCTATTGAAAACCCTGCATAAATTGAAAGCATTCCATTAGTTACAATATTAATAAATTGTAAGAACGGTTTCACTCCAATCCCTTCTAAGAACGATTGATATGGCCCAATATTAAGTGTATCTACTACTACAGATAATGCACCAACTATTATAATAGGCATTAATGATGCTAATCCTGAAGATATTGCATTTAAATATTTATTTTGTTGTAGCTTAACTGCAACATTTTCAAATCTTGAAAGCTTACTTCTTATATCCATTTTTATTCTCCTTTCATCTCTGCTAATGCATTATCTAGAACTTTCGTACCATTCAACATACCATAATCCATTGTATCTATTACAATAACTGGCATGTTTACTTTTTCTGCGATATTATCTTTTAAAAATCTTACTTGTGGTCCTAATAATAAAACATCGTAATCAAGATAATCGTTAATTGAGTTGACACTTACAGCCAATATTTCAACATCGATTTTCCTTTCTTCAGCACTATCCTTCATCTTTTGTACTAACATAGAAGTTGATAATCCTGCATTACATGCTAATAAAATTTTTTTCATAATGTACCTCCAAAATTTATTTATAATTTTATTTTTAATTATCAGAATTTTTTATAACACCTTAATTTTACTTTTTTAAAGGAAGTCTCTTTCTGTAATTACTACTTCTTTCCCTTTTTCAAGATTTAGGTTAATCGATTTCATATTTAAAGCATTATTATAAATCTTTAATTTCGTATCTCTTTTAGAATTAATTTTTATTTCAAACTTATTCTTTTCCCATTCCGCACTTATTTTTCCATTGAGCTTAAGATAAATATCTTTTATAGCTCCCTTCTCGAATACCTCAGATAAAGCAGGAAACATTATGATTTCATTTTCATTATCAATAAAAATCATTTCTAATATTCCATTAGCTGCTCCAAAATTTCCATCTATTTGAAATGGAGGATGTATATCAAGCAAATTATCATTCGTTGAATGTTCAATAATTTCTCTTAAATTTTTATATACCTCTTCTTTATCAAGCAACCTGCACCAGAAGTTTATTATCCATGCTTTACTCCATCCAGTATGTCCACCGCCATTTTCAGTTCTTGTTCTTATTGTTTTCTTGCATGCTTCACTTAACTCTTTATCAATCCATGGTTTAATTAAATTTCCTGGAAACAAACCATATAAATGAGATATATGTCTATGACCTTTTTCAACTTCTTCAAAGTCTTCAATCCATTCTTGAATACGTCCATCTTTAGTTATTTTAACTTCTGTCAAATTATTTATTATATCAACTGCTTTTTTATAGTATTCACATTCTTTATCATTCAGTAATTCAGCTGCTTCTAGAAAATCATTAATTAACGTTTTACTTATCTGCATATCCATGGCATTTCCTATAGAGTAGGATACTATTTCCCCATCCTTTAAAAACCTATTTTCAGGTGAAACTGAAGGACCTGTAACATAACTACCATTATCTAATTTAATGAAATATTCTAAAATAAATATCACATAATCTTTTAATATTTGATAATATTCTTTTAAAAATTTAATATCTCTATTATATCTATAATGTTCCATAATATTTGTACATAACCATGCTCCACCATAAGGCCAAAATGAACATAAAGGATTATTTCCAATTGGTGCAGAATCTCCCCAAATATCAGTATTATGATGTGTCACCGCTCCATTTAATCCATAATATTTTTTTGCAACTATCAAACCATTCTTATGAATCTTTTTAAGATGATTTAATAAACTCATATGTGCTTCTGGTAGACCACTTTTTTCTGCATGCCAATAATTCATTTCTAAATTTATATTTGTTGTATACCTAGATCCCCAAGGTGGCGAAAATTCTTGATTCCAAACCCCCTGCAGTGTAATAGGCAAAGAATCTATTCCGCTAGATATATATAGATATTTGGAGAAATTATAATATAATTCAAAAATCCCTTTATCATCTATTCCTTGTCTGAATAGTTCTAACCTTTTAGGAAGGGTTCTTTTATCTTCTTTATCATTTAATATAAGACTTGACCTATTAAATAGCTCTGAAAAGTAATTTTTGTGATTTGCTTCTATTCTTTCTAAATCACATTTGTTAATATTTAACAATCCACTGCATTCTTCTTTGAAATTTTCATATCTGTACGATGTGGTTCCTGTAATTACCAAAGAAATTTTTGTTGCATTCGTCACAAAAAACTTACTTCCGCATATTTCTATATCTCCATCTGTTAATAATTTAAAACCTAGACAGAACTCTATACCATTTTTATCTCCATTTTTTCCAGTCATGTATAATACTTCATCTTTTATTTTAACTTCTTCAATATAGCTAGATCCTATTGTTGGTTTCATTACTTGTCTAGTTGCAAATATGCAACAATCTAAACTTCTAGTTTCCGACTTTATTTCATATATAATTACATTTTTATCATAGCTTACAAAAAATTTATTTTTATAATTATTTTCTCTAATTGTATATTCTACTTTTCCTATGCCATGCTCTAAATCTAGACTTCTTATATAATTACTATGCTCTACCTCTCCCTGCTCATATCTTCTAATTCCACTATCATCAGTACTTTGTACTAATTCTCCTTTGAAATTATTATGTTCAATCCAGATATCACCTAGCGTTTGATATTGTCTCATATGATTTATAGTTGGTGAAAACTTATTTAGCTCCGATTCAGCACCTTTAAAATCTCCACTCTTCATGTGCTCTAATATTTTTTTATAGATCTCAGGTCCATGGTAATTAATTCTGTCAAGTTTTCCACCTGACCATAAAGAATCCTCATTTATCTGAATCCTTTCTTTTCGAACATTTCCAAAAACCATAGCACCTAATTTACCATTACCAATAGGAGTAGCATGTTCCCAATCCTTTGCTGGATTATCAAATTTGATTATTGTTTCCCTAAACATCAATTATCCTCCTTTAATATAGACTCTATATTAATTAGATATTTTTCCTATAATCATTTCTGCAGATCTTACAATTGAAGCGGCTAATGGACCATGACTTACTACTACTCCATTTTTGTACTTACTCATATTTGGGATTACCTCACTTCTTTAGCCTTGCGTTGACCATAAGAAACAAACTTTTTATCCATCAATTCCATCTCAGCATCTGATAAAATTACTGGATTTCCAATACTTTTAGAAATACAATATATTTTTGAACAGTATTCTACTTCCTCTATAATATTGAAAGCATTTAATAAATCCTTTGATCCAGCTAATATTCCATGATTAGCTAACAATACAGCTTTCCTATTTTCCATAGCTTTTGCTGCATTTTCTGCTAACTCTTCTGTTCCATAAGTAGCATAATTTGCAACTTTTACATTTTTCCCAGCTACTGCAATCATATAATGTGTTGCTGGTAATTCCTCATGTAAACATGCTAAAACTGTAGAATACATTGTATGTGCATGAATTACAGCATCAATATCCTCTCTAGTTTTATATAGTTTTAAGTGCATTTGCCATTCACTTGAAGGAAGATTTTCTCCTTCAACTACATTGCCATTTAGATCTAAAATTACAATGTCCTCTTCTTTCATTTCAAAAAAATCAATTCCAGATGGGGTAATAGCAATATGACCTAAACTTCTATCAAAAATACTTAGATTTCCCCCTGTTCCTTTTGTTAACTTTTCTATAACCAACTTTTTTCCATAGTCAATTAACTGTTTTCTTTCTTTTTCCATTATCATGTTTAATCACGCCTTTCATAAATGCAATTCTATTTTTTATATAATGGACCTAATAATTTGCATACTTCAAAATCAGCAGTTTCTAACTCTTTTGTTCCTGCACCTTCAAAAATATTGGGTCTAAAAATCTTTTCACGTGGTACGTTGTGAAGTGTAACTGGAATTCTTAGCATACTTGCTAGAGTAATTAAATCTGCTCCTATATGCCCATGAACAAATGCACCATGATTTGCTCCCCAATGATTCATTACATCATAAACAGTTTCAAAACCACGTTCTCCCAAATTAGGAGCAAACCAAGTAGTAGGCCAAGTCTTATCTGTTCTTTCATCTAAAACCTTATGTATCTCTTCATCAAGTACACAAGTATATCCCTCAGCAATTTGTAATGTAGGTCCAATGCCTTTAATCAAATTGATTCGTATTAATGTAACTGGTAACTCTGCTTCTGTTTTGAAATGTGATGAGAATCCACCTCCACGAAAATATTCATAATTAGCTCTACACCAATCTGTTGCTTTTAAACATGACTGAATATCTTCATTTGTCATATTCCAAAATTCTTTCATTGTTCTATTTCCATCTTTATCTCTTGAAGCTGCTGTACCATCTAAAGCAGATGCACCTGAATTAATAAGATGTATAACTCCATTTTGAGCTTTTCCAGTTAACTCTTTACCAGTTACCCTTTTAACTGATTCTGGACTCCAATAAGTTCTTACATCAGAGAAAATAGGTGCTTTATTGGTAAGTAATGTTCCAAATAGCATTGAAACACCATTTAATGTATCGTTTTCAGTTGCAAAAGCAGTTACTTGTCTAGGACCATTCCAATCGAATGTAGAAGCCATAATTGCTTCAGTAAAATCACCATTAGGTAACCAATCAGTCCATTGCCTTTGCCCTTGGAATCCTCCTGCTATAGCATTTCTACCTCTAGCCTCTTCTTCCCAACCCAGTTCTGATAATTTTTCATTACCAAATAAAATATCACGAATAATAATAGCTTGTTTTGCAATAAACTCCCAATCCTTATCTGGTGGAACGACCTTTGATTTCTTAATAATATGAGGTAAGTCCTTCCCCTCATTTATATCCATTCCTTCACGACAATTAGCTTTTATCCAAGCTAAGGCTTTATCATATTCTGCTTCATCAAAAATACCTAAATGAATACGACGTAAAATTTCTGTCATATCTACAAACTCAACTAACATTCCTAGATAATCCTCAAAAAAGCCTATATCTACTTGTGAGCCTGCAATACCCATAGCAGAAGAACCAATATTCACATAGGATTTACCTTTCATTTGACCAACAGCAATAGCCCCTTTTGCAAATGAAAGTATTTTTTCTTTAACATCTTCTGGAATTGTGTTATCATCTAGTTCTTGTACATCATGTCCATAAATCTTAAAAGCAGGAAAGCCCTTTTGAGCATATCCACTCATTGCAGCAGCTAAATAAACTGCTCCTGGTCTTTCTGTCCCATTAAAGCCCCATATAGCTTTAATTGTATTTGGGTCAAGATCCATTGTTTCTGTTCCATAACACCAGCTTGGTGTTACAGATAATGTTGCCACTATATTTTGTCCTGTAAACTCTTGCTGAACAATTCCAGCATCTCCACGACCACCAATTGTTCTACTTGCTAACACACATTGAACTGGAGTTCCATCTGCATAGCAAAGAGAATTCTCTATTAATTCCTTTGCTGACTGAGCCATTTTCATTGCCTTTTCTTCTAATGACTCACGAACTCCCCCTTGACGACCATCAATTGTTGGTCTAATGCCTATTTTAGGATATACTTTCATGTTACACACTCCTTTACATATAAATCACTTGATAACGCCCTTTTTTAAGATAACGTTTGCATAAATTGCTTCTTCCCCAGTAGCAACAATAGCATATGCCATCTTGCCTCTTTCATAAAAATCTTCTCTGTTCATATAAGTAATATTATTATTTTCAACGCTTTTTTCATTAAAAATCTTCTTATATACCTCCCATATCTCAGGTTTTGGATCACCATTTACTGTTGACATTAAAGTAATTGCTGAATCCACATAAACATCAAGAGGAAATAAAGTTAATATACTTTCTAATAGTTCTGGTATATTTAATCCATCACATCTTACTAATTTTTTTGCATTACTTGCTGCTGGATAATTACCATCTGCAATTACAATTTCATCTCCATGTCCCATTTCCATTAACACTTTTAATAACTCAGGAGAAATATTCTTTGGAATCCCTTTTAACAAACAATCACCCTCTTTACTTCATATTTGGCATAAAAGTAATCAAATTGAAGGAATTAGAAATTATCTTTCTAGCTTCTGCAACATCTTTAATCTTTTTCAATGCAATTAACTGAATAACAATATTTCCTATGGCAGTTGCTTCTCCATGTCCAGCAATAACTTTTTTTCCTGTTATATTGGCAACTAATTGACAAAAAAATGTTGCGTTAGAACCACCACCAACTATATAAATCTCTTCAAACTTTTTATTTGTAACACTCTCAATTTCTTCAATTGTTTCTTTATATTTATAAGCTAAGCTTTCATAAGCACATCTAAAGAATTCTTTTGGTTCATTAGGAATACTCTGATTTGTTCTTTTGGCATATGATACTATTCTTTCTCTCATATCACCTGGCTCTAAAAAGATTTCATCATCAGTATCAATTAAACACTTATTATTAGAAACCAAACTAGCAATATTCGCTATTTCTTCATAGGAATAGTTAAGTCCATCTTCTTCATAATTCCTTTTTAATTCTTGTATTAACCAAAGGCCTGTACAATTTTTTAATAATCTAGTTGTCCCACTATGACCACTTTCATTAGTTAGGTTAAACTTCATTGCATTTTCACTTAATATAGGTTCCTTTAATTCAGTCCCAATCAAAGACCATGTTCCACAAGAAATGAATAAAAAGTCTTTTTCAGAAGGAACACTTACAACAGCACTAGCTGTATCATGCTCACAAACATTGATAACTTTTATATCTCCTAACCCTAACTCTGGTTTAGTTGTTCCAAGAAAATTTCCCTCCTTAACAATTTGAGGAAACATATGTCTAGATAATTCAAAATTATCCAAAACCTTTTCTGACCATTCTTTTGTATAAGAATTAGTAAGTTGAGTTGTTGATGCTATACTGCATTCTGCAGCTATTTTCCCAGTTAATAAGTAATTAAATAAATCAGGAATCAATAAAATCGTTTTCACTTGATAGAATAATTCTGGATTCTTTTTTCTTAAAGCCAATAATTGAAACAGGGTATTTATTTCCATTATTTGATTTCCTGTAATCATATAAAGATCTTTTAGGGAAAATAGTTTAGATACTCTTTCCAAAATACCTTTTGTTCTACTATCTCTATAATTAGCAGGAAAAGTAATTAAATTTCCCTCTTCATCTAGTAATCCAAAATCTACTCCCCAAGTATCAATTCCAATACTTTCAACTTCATCAAACTTTTTTGCTTCAATTACACTTTTTTTTATTTCACAAAATAAATAATCTGTATTCCAGCTTAGAATCCCTTTTTTATAAATAGGCTTATTGGGAAATCTACTTACTTCTTTTAAATTTATTTTTCCATCTTTTAATTCTCCTAAAATAGCTCTTCCCGATGAAGCTCCCAAGTCAACTGCTAACACACTACCCATATCACTTCTCCTTATCAATAAAGTTATTATTTTTTACAAGTTCATTATACTAAGGCTGAACTTATTGTTTCAATACATGAACATAATATTGAAAACTATTCAAATTATAATAAAAAAAAGTTCAATTTTGTTCAATTTTATGCTAATTTTAATATATATATAAATTTAATGGCAGGTGAGTTTTATGCTAAAACAAGATAGATTAATGGAAATAACTAATATTATGCAAAGTAAAAAAAGAATTCGAACTGAAGAGTTAGCTAAAATTACTTTTTCTAGTATTTCTACTATACGTAGAGATGTAATTTTTCTTGAAAAGCAGGGTTTAGTTAAGAGGTTACATGGAGAGATTATTCTAAATAACTTCAATACCGTAGAACCTTCTCAATTTTTACGCGAAAGCGAAAACGTAATCAAAAAGAGAACTATAGCTTCTCTGGCAAAAGACTTTATAGCACCTGGAATGTGCATATATCTAGACTCTAGTACCACAGTATATGAGCTATGTCCCTTTTTATGTGATATTGAACATTTAATAATTTTTACTAACGGATTAAATACAGCTTTAAAGTTGGCAGAATACGGAAAACCAACTATGAAAATTTTTATAACTGGGGGGGAAGTAAAACACTTTTCTTCTTCTGTAGTTAACTTAGATATTGAAAATTCATTACTTAATCATTTTAATATTGATATAGCTTTCTGTTCTGCAAGAGGGATTGATGAATTTAACGTATATGAAGTAAGCCTTAGCCAAGCTGTTTCAAAAAAAAGAATAATAGATAGGGCAAAAGAAACTATATTGCTAATAGATAGCTCAAAATTTGAAGTGACTGGATTCTTTAAAATCAATGACTTGAAAAAATATAGAGCAATCATATCAGACAAGCTCCCAAATAAAAATATACTAAATGCAACAGAACTTTTAGATGTTGAATGGATTAGTGGTGATGAAGAATACATTTGATGTTAGTATTTCATACAAAACAAAAAGGAAGTTAGTTTTCTAACTTCCTAATCTAAAATCTTTGTTATCACTTAATTATTTCTCTTTGAATACCTCATCACTACAATCCCATCCTCAACTGAATACTCCTGAAGTTTCAGATCTATTTTAGTGCCATTTCCAAGGAATAGCTTTCTTCCTTCTCCTAAAATAGTTGGTATTATTCCTATAATATATTCATCTATAATATCATCTTTAATAAATGGATCAATCATTTTTCCTCCGCCAAATAAAAATATATTCTTTCCTTCTGCCTTTAAATCACTTATTTGTTTGCAGATATCACCTTTTATAAAATGATAGTTTTCATAATCCTCCATATCATCTGATGTTGCTATATATACATCTTTATCCTTATAGTCTTTATGAAAATTTTGATCATAGCAATTTCTCCCCATAACTACAACATCAATACCTTCTAGAAACTTAGGAAAGTCAATTATGTTTTCTGTATTCAATGTAGGGCTACCATCTCCAACTATCCAATCAAATCCACCATCTTCATCTGCTATGTATCCATCTAAACTAATTGCTAAATTTAATATTATTTTTCCATTCATATATTAACCCTCACTTTCATTTTAACTATATCATCTCCTTGATATAAAATATATAGATATTAATGCCTTTAATTTATAGCAATTTAAAATTTTATACTTTCCTAGATGTTAAAAATGCCCAAAAATGTGATATATGCAACAATTGCATATATAATAAAAGAGGTGATGTTTATGGATTATAAGTATATTGAAACTTTGGTGAAGCTTGCAAAGGAAAAAGATATTAAAGCACAAGAAATTCTTGTTGAAGAATTCAAACCAATAATATATGGGCTTACTAAAAAGGTATTTGCTCCTGGATATGAAAGGGAGGATCTTATTAGTGAATCCTATAGAATCCTTTTTAACTGCATAGCTAAATATGATACAAGCAAACATAGATTTGTTGCTTATTCTATTAATGCTATAAAAAATAACTTTAAATATATACTTAGGAAATCTACTCAAAGGGATGACCATGAGGGATTGCTCTCTGGTGATATTTCTACAGACTTAGAAGCTCTTCTTAAACCTGAGGAATGTGCATATGAGAAAAAGGAGTCAGACATTATAGATGCTCAGCTTATTAAACATGTTTTTAAGGAGCTAAACAAAGATGAACTTGAATTAGTTAATCTTGTTGTCTTTGAGGAACATACAGTTAGAGAATATGCTGCATTTAAAAATCTTAACTACTCTACTGCTGTAAAGAAAAAGAAATCAGCATTAGATAAAATGAAAATTCCTTTTAATGAATTTATAAATAATACTTATAATGTTTAAAACCTGGAACTATTCCAGGTTTTATTTTTTTATTTTAAATTTCATCTTCCATGATAAACTTCTTCAGAATTTATTTTGGAATTCATTTTACGAATTCCTTGTGAGCCAAAACTTTAAGTGCATATTTAGATAAACATATATTTATGTATTTATATAAATATATGTTTATCTCTTTATATGAATATATGTTTATTTCTTTATATATTTAAAACAGTATCTAAATATTTATTTGTAATAATCAAAAAGGAAGAGTTCCTAATTACTCTTCCATTACTCCTCTCAAGCTTTGTATATTTAAATATATACTTAGATAAAATAATACCGAAAGGTGGTTTTGTTTTAATGAAAAAAATTATAAGTATATCCTTAATTTCTTTATCACTATTATTTTGTGTCTCTCCTCAGTTAGTATCTGCTGTAAACATATTTGAAGAAGGTGTTTATAAAGCAACTGACTTTAACTTTTCATCTGATAATAAATATATAGTTCAAAATGTTTCAAAAGTGAATACTTCTTTTATTCAGGTTTTTGATGAAAACCAAAATTTGTTACAATCAATTCATCTTTCCCAGAATTCTGATAAATATAATCTACTACCTTTGAAGCCAGATTATAGAATCGTAATAGTAGGTAAAGGTGATGTATTTATATCTTCTTAATAAGCAATGTTCATAACTCTATCCTTTAAATAGGAATTAAAATTATCATATTCAATTTCAGTCAAAAGATTAGGATATGACATAACTGATAGTGAATGACCTTTATTTAATTTGCTATATGGGGGATGGATATGATTGAATTTGTTTTCTTTATATCCAACCCTTGTATAAAATGACTTTCTTCTAATAGACATCTCATCTATAGGTGGGTCAATTTCTAAGATTACTGTCTTTTTCTTTTCCTTAAGTAATTCAAGTGCTTTTTCCCCATACTTTTTATTACGCATATTAGGCTCTATGCAAAAATGCTCAATATATATGTAATTTGATGTTTCCCAATAAAGAACAATACCTACAAAGCTATCATTATCATAAATTAGATCAAAATGATATTCCTCATCCTTTAATATTTCTTTTTGAGATTCAATTTCTCTTTGTTCATGAGAAGGAAAGCTTTTTCCATATAACTTCATAGCTTCACTAAACATTTTATCATCTTTAGATAATAATCTAATAAACTTCATAGTTCACCCCCAAGTTATTTTTTTAAATAATAACACCTTTTTATTAAATTTTGTACCTTTTTTTGGTAACCCTTATAGATTATAATTACATTAAATAGTGATTTGTGCCGAATCATTATTGGTTGTTTGTGAAAAAGATAAGTTCCCCCCTGGTACTTATCTTTTCTTTTTTTACTGTCTAGTAAATTATAAAATTTCAATTAGCTATAAATCAAAGGTATTATTACATTTTCATATTAAAAAATATAAAATAAAGGATAGTAATTTTATAATTTCCTTACCTTAAGTAAGAAGGGAATAGATATTTATTTTTCTGTGACTTGGAGCTTGCGACGGAACAAGGGAAATAAATATCCGCCACACCTTTTTTATAAGACTTAGTTTACTTCCCTTTCAAAAATAACTTGGTAACAATATGTCCCATATACCCCACTCTTTTCATTGAAGGGTACAACTACCTGCTTTAATCTCCAGCCATTTTCAGCTTCTTTAATAATAACATCCTTACAGGCCTCAAAAGTTTCCCCTTTATGTGCAATTGACATTATACCTTTCTTTTCTGTTACTAATGGCACCTCTACAAATTTATATTCATATTTCTTCATGCTACCCCCCCTAAACTTCTCCATTTTGAATTCTAAGTGCAAGGTTCTTAACCTTTTCTTCAATTACTCTTGCTACCTTAATAAACTCTTCATCTGATTTGCCAGTTGGATCTTCCAATCCCCAATCTTCAATATGATTTGCAGGTAAATAAGGACATACAACATTACAGCCCATCTTTATAACTATATCTACGCTTGGTATATCTGATAATAATTTAGATTTTTGAGTTTCATTCATATCAATATCATATAAATCTTTAATTATTCTAACTGCATCTTGATTAATCTGAGGCTTCTTTTCTGTACCTGCTGAATATGAGTAAAACACATCTCCTGCAAACTTTTTACCTAAGGCCTCTGCCATTTGTGATCTACAAGAATTGTGGACACATATAAATGCTACTTTTTTCTTCATGTTTTTTTACCCTCTTTTCTCTAATTCATTCTCTATAAAGTCTTTTGAAATATACATGGCCCTTATAATAGGCGCAAATCTCCTAAATTGAGCAGTTCCTTCTTCATATTTTATTTGAGCCTTATCTGTTTTATTTATGATTGAAATAACAGGTGGCAAGGCTTTCTCCAAATCTTCTTTGGTGTACATACTAACATTAATATCATTTTCTATCAAAGCTTTTGAAATATATAATGCCTTTATTCGATTTTTTAAAAGGGAATGTTGTGATGTACCTTCTGCAAATTTTAACTGCATCTTCTCGCACTTACTTATAGTAGAAGATATAAACCTTACCGTTGTATCTAGTTCATTTTGTGAATATTTCTCCATCTGTATCTCCTATAACTTTTTCTTTCCAAAGCAATACCCATTATACGCTATTCCAATCATCATTAGAACAACACTAATAACCATCATAGGATAAGCTACAATGTCTGGATACTCACCAATAAAACGCTTACCAATAGCATAGATTAAAAATATTATCATTCCTACTGGTGATGATAAAGCAAGTAGTTTTCTTTTCATAGGACACACATCTCCTTATACCGTTCTATTAAAGTACACCTTCAATATTCCTTTCACTAATGCACTGAACATCAAAGTTGAAAGTAAAACAAAAAATACTATTTCATTATAAAATCCTGATATGATCGTTCCTATTGCCAAGCCCCCTAAAATGATATTTATACCAACTCCACCTATTTGAGCACGTATATATTTACAACGTTCATCATTTTCATAAATATATAGTTCCCTCAATTTATCTTCTTTTCTAAGGGCTCCTTGATATTTAAACACTAAATAAATTAGTAAGGCTTGAACAGCTACATATAACCCCACATTAACACCAGACATAAATCCTAATGCAAATTCGCTTTGTCCAGCAGTAGGGTGAAAAAGGCCAAAAGACACCATAATTATTAGTATACTGTTGTAACAAACTAACATTCTTATTCTGGTTTGCAAGTCTTTTTTAAACTTATCCATTTTATATTTCCTCCACCTCTGAAAAATCAAATATATCCTCTATGGTAGTGCCAAAGTATTTGGCAATCTTATAAGCTAAAACCAAGGATGCAGTATACTTTTCAACCTCTAAAGAGGTTATAGTTTGCCTTGTAACTCCCACAGCTAAAGCAAGTTCTTCTTGCGAAATTTTATGTTTCTTTCGCAATTCAGCAATTCTTGTTTTCAACGTAACACCTCCATATTGCAAAGTAAACTTTGCAATATAATTATAACAAATTTTACCACAATTGTATAGTATGCTTTGCATTTTAATTTATAGGTGTAGCGGATATTTTTTCCCCATCTGCAAAAGAACAAAATACCCTATATTCACTTTTGAATAATAGGGTATTTTAATTAGAGCTTATATATTTTAAAGTTTTATAATAATAGCCATAATTACTGCTACTACTACTGTCAATACACCTGCACCTACTGCTAAGAAAATTTTCTGATATGGACGTTTGCCATACTCTTGATTTTTTTGAGGCTCATCCATATTCTTTCCATCCATAAAAGCAAGAATTTCTTTATATGTTTGGATATCAAACTTCTTTTTGTATTTTTCAACCTTCAAAGAATAGCAAAATGCAGCTATTGCAATTACTCCCCAAATTCCCATCCCAATCTTCCCTAAAAAATGTGCAAGTGGAACAGGTAATAAAATAGTTGCTAATAACAACACAGTAAAGATATTACTTTGATGGTTAAATTCCACAATGTCTTCTGATTTAATTTTTTCCTTCATTTCTTCAAGGTCTCCTTTAATTAAAATGTCAAGAGAGACATTAAAAAGAGAGCTTAGCAATACTAAGCTTTTCACATCAGGGTAGTTCTTATTGTTTTCCCAATTCGAAATAGTTTGACGAGACACAAATATCTTTTCAGCTAGTTCATCCTGTGAAAGCTCCATTTCTGTTCTATATTTTTTTATTTGTTTTCCAATCTTCATACAATGTCCTCCTGCACTATCAGTCTATAACCTGAAATGAATTTTTACTATCAAAAGTCTTTGATATTGGCTATTTTACTCATGTCAAAAGTATTTGACATCCTAAAAATGCTCATTTATATAGCTTAATTTATAAATTAAACTCTCTAATGTACTTAATATTTTTTATAATAATATCTGACTGCCACCAGTTTTTACTTATAGCCCATTGTTCAGGATAATCATTCCAATCCCATGTAACTCCCCAAGAACCATCCTCATTTTGAGTCTTTAAAATAAATTCGTATTCAAAGTCACATATCTCCTTGTTTTCTAAATAAAAATCACTTGATTTACTATTTATGAACAATGATGGCTTGCATATATAATCAGTACTCCATATTTTAGTGTCGTATGTTATAACTTGCTTAATTTGTTTTTGCAACAATTTTTTAAATTCTTCCATATCCAATAAATTAAAAATAGAGCACTCTTTCATATAATGGTATAACTCTACAAAGCAAGCACTTTCATGCATAGATTCTAAAGGAAAATTCTTTTTAAAATAATTATAAGCTTCTTTTGATAACTCACATGCTGACCTATATATAGCAGTATCTTTTTCTGCATATTTCAATATAAAACCTATTAGACTTGCCGTAGGATTATATGTTGATTCTTGTTTTTGTCTATAAGACCACCAAGGTGCATGAGGATAATTGTCATTTGTTACTACTGTATTTAAGCCATGCCATCTATGTCCATCAAATTCATCCTTAGAAGATAAATAATCTAAAATTCCTTTTATTATTGGATGGTTTTTATCATCTAAATTAATTTCTTTAATTATTTGAGTTGCTACCCATGTTTGCAATGGTGTTGAGTTAATATTCCAACAATCAGGTTCTAGTGCATTGGCAAATCCACCATCGTCATTTTGGTATGTCTTTAAAACACTAGCTACATCTTCCTTACTTCCATTTTCAAATAAATAATTCCATCTTGCCATATCAAGTGGTCTTGAATTCTTTAATATAAACTTTTTGCAGCTGTATAATAATCCATTACTTTCCCCCAATTAAATTAGTAGTGAAATTCCTACTTAACTGTTAGTTTTGTACTTTTTATTATACCATATTCTGTAATACTAACTATTATAAATGGTCTTGCCATTCCTACAACGTCATTATAAAAATGAATCCCCATAAATAATATTATTTATGGGGATTCTAGTTATATATACAGATTATTTTACTTTATCTTTTTAATTCAATTATGTTTTGTACTAAAGCCTTACATCTTCCACATTGAGTACCTGCACCTGTAACTTCTCCAACCTTTTCAACTGTATCAGCACCATTTTTCACTGCTTCTACTACTGATTCTAATGAAGTTCCTTTACATCCACAAACAGATGCTAAAATCTTTTCTATTTCTTTAACGCAACCACCACAAGCAGTACCTGCTCCTGTCATCTCTTTTATTTCTTCCACAGTACGTGCACCTGCAATCATTGCCTTTCTAATATCTATATAGCTTACGTTCTTACAATGACATACTACTTTATTTCCAGCCATCTTTATCCTCCAGTATATTTCTTTATAGTTATCTAATAAGTTTTTTTATCATTATAAGGTAAATTTTATTTCTTTTCAATATATTCTCTAATATATAATACATTCTGTATTTGTAGTTATTTGTTTTCATCATCCTTACTATTTATTTTCTCATCTATTCTATAATATAAGCGCTAACAATTTCACCATAGTATGCTGTATGAAAATCTCTATTTGCTCCATGGAATGAACCATCTACATCTTGTGGATAACAGGCTTTTAAATTTTCTTCTGTAATCTCATTCTTATCTTGCTTTTGTTTGTATATAACCTTGCATTCAAGTGTTAATGGAAGCTCTTTTATCCCTGGAACTGAAATGCTTTTAGGCTCTTCAAGGGATAAGTTAAGTTCACCAATTTTATCATTTGTACGACCTGATTTCGTTCCACATACACCTAATATTTTTCTATCAAATTCACCCATTGGAATATTTACAGTGAATTCAGGATTCTTTTCAAGTTGATCTTTTGTAAAACGGTTCTCTCTTACAAAAATTGTGAAAATAGGTTTTCCCCACTCAATTCCAATAGTTCCCCAAGAGACAGTCATAGAATTAACCTTATCCCCTACCTTTGTGGTTACCAAAACTCCTTTTTTAACAGCTTTCATAATTTCAGCAGCATAATCAAATACTTCTATTTCTTTTTTCATATCATTATTCTCCTTTAAATAAACATTATACTATTTCTATATTTATTATATACTTTATATATTTTATGAAAAGTACGCACTTTTTTGTTAGTTACTAATTAAAACGAGCTAGTTAAAGGTATTTTTCATAACCTTAACTAGCTGTTTTTTTGAATATAATTACTTATATACTGTATTAAATTTAATCATAGTCTTTCTATTTCTCTTTTAAATAATAATCCTCTAATGTTTTACCAGTAACCACTTTCAATGCATCCTCTGAATTTCCCTTTGCCCATATTTCAATGCATTTTTCTATACCTTCTAGCCCAGCTTCTTTTATTATCTCATCCACTACTTTATAGCAAGAACCATAGTAATTACTAATCTGCAATTTTGTAGTGCCATAAACTTCTGAAGTTAAATCAACTTTATAAAGCCCTTCTTCATCAATTTGCTCAGTACCTAAATTTACAGCTACCCAAGTACCCAATCCCTCTGCAAACCAAGCTGGCATATCTCCAAATCCAAGTCCACCAAATTGATCTAACTTTTCCATAGTAATTACGTGAGCATATTCATGTAATATTACATTTGTACAATACTCTTTATCATATGAAATTTCATTAAATGGCGTAACCATAAGCATATTTGCACCATTAACCTCTGCCACACTGTCTGCGCTACTATCATATCTAATTACAATATTGATTTCACTAGGAGTACTACAATTAAATATTTTTTCTATCTTATGAGAATTTTCATTTAAGATTTCCTCTATAAGCTCCATAGTTTTTATATTTTCCTTAGTATCGTTATAATGATATATTTTATTTCCTTTTTTCTCTACTATTTCATAAGATGATAATTTACTAATTTCATATTGTTTTTCGTTATTATAATGTCTTCCTTTTTTCTCCTGATCGCTTAAATCAGCTTCTTCCATTATAATATTTAACCTTTCTTCTACTGACATTACAGCACTTTCAGCACCATAGGTTCTAATATTTACCTTACTATATGTATCTATTACAACTATTAGAAGAATGGATAATACAATGAAATAAAATCCCTTTAACTTCTTTTTCTTATAGAATGAATAAATACTTAAAGGTATTAAAACTAAAAGTACTGCTGATACAGTATTAAAAGTCTCTGTGATCCCTGATAAACCTATAAAAACAACTGTTCCAAGTAAAAAAAGAATCGTCCCTAAAATTATTGCTACATACTTAATAATTTTCTTAATATTTTCACCCATAAATTTCCCCTTTATAAACCCATTATTATTAGAATCCCATATTTAGAATAATCACACCCTAGCACTTAATAATATTAGTTAACACATTTATATTGTAATATATTTCCACACAAGCAACAATAAAACTCTTTATTTACATATTCAATTTTCTTTAAAGATAAATTACAATATCAAGTGCAACACTAATTAAGCAAAAAAAAAATAGCCCATCCGGGCACGTTCATGTTAAAGTAATAATTGACTATAAAACCACTTTCAATTCCTGACTTGATTATTGCACACAAAAACTCTATATAAGGATTATCAAATTTATCATTGAAATCCTGTATTGCTAGTTCTATATCTTTATCTCTAATTAATTTACCATTAAGTATTAAAAGAGCTTCTTTTAATCTTTCACTTTCTGCTTTATTCTTTAAGTTCATAAATGCTCTGTCATAATCACCAGTTGTACTTATCTCATTATAGAAAGTTTCTATATATGTTCTTAAAGGATTATTTAAATAAGGATATACATTTTAATCCAAAAATTAAATTTCCTATAACAAAAGCAATTACCGATATTACCCCTAGAAATAACAAGTAAATTTCCGTTGATAAAAACGGAATCTTTTTTCTCATCTCACTCCTTTCAATTAGCTTTTTTATTTAAATAATATATATTTGTTATTGTTACCAAAGCTAATATAACTGATATTATTGAAGCTAACCAAAAGTCAAGTTTCCAATAAAAAATTATGATACCAATAACATATACCGGCCAAAATTTTTTTAACCTCTTATATTTTTCCAAATCTGAAAGTTTATAATAAAACGAAAGTTTCATCTATACCTCCTAAATTATCTTGGTCTAATTGGATCAAACCAACCACCATCATTTGGTCCACATAATATACGAATATTTAGTGAAGATTCGTAAAAAGTTATACCCTTATTAATACATTTTTTATAATAATCACTCCTAAACATAAAACATCTATTAAATGTTATAAATGGATATTTTTATGATAGAATCCTCTTTTTTTTATGTCAATCTTCTTATAATATTAGTTTAAAATCTTACACTTTTTTTGTTAAATTTAGCACCTTTTTTTCATAAAATCATTTTTTTATAATAAAAATATCAAATGAATAATGACGTTGTGCCTAAAAGTTATTATTCAATATTAACTTTCATATTTAAGAAAACAAAAATAAAAAAAGATAAGTTCCCCCCTTGGTACTTATCTTTTTTTGTGTTTAGATAATATTCCACTTCCATCTTCTACTTTATTGTTACTTTATAATATCCTAGTATTGCAATATAAAAAATATTGAAAATCCATCTTTTAAACGAAGCTCTATAGTCATATGTTCTGAAAAATTTAAGTGTTTATTTTTACGTGATTCTGTATTAATATTTGAGTGATCCATAGTGATTATCCTCCGTGTATGTTTTGGTTTGGCGATTAAATCATAACACAGAATAATCCACTATTGATTTTTTAATTAGTTCAATTTCATTTTACAATTAGTCATCAAAAAATAAAAAACCGTACCCATATATAATATAAGTGCACGGCTAGTAAGTTAATTAAGCTTTTTTAGTTTATACCCATTCTTGCCATTACGCTTTACTTCATACAATGTTTCATCGGCAATAGTATATAATTTATTAAAGTTCATATTAAGTTTTGTCATAACGCAACCTAAACTAAGAGATATCCTTTGATTAATACCATTATGCTCTATTTCCTTATCCATTAACTTACACACTTTCTTTAGCGTTTCTTCAATATTGCCTATATTATTTTCCTCAATATCTTTTATAAAAACAATAAATTCATCTCCTCCTAAACGAGAAACAATATCCTTATCTGAAAAAGACTCTTTTAATATTTTGCTAAAATGCACCAATAAATCATCTCCTATCTTATGTCCTAAGCGATCATTTATCTGTTTAAAATAGTCTATATCTATGATAATAAACGCGCAATATAATGAGACATCTTTTTCCTTTAAATATTCCATAACTAATTTCTCACAGGCTTCTCTATTGTAAACTCCCGTTAATGAATCTATCTGTGTTTTTTCAAATAATCTTTGCTTATCTTCCTTTATTTTATTCAACCTCATTTTGAATATTATGTAAATTAATATAAAAATTATAATCAGGACTATACTAATTATAGTTAAACATAAAACTAAATTAGTATAGAAAAAATCTTTTATACTACTAGAATGCTTAATATTTAATATATTTTTCTGAGCAATATTTTCTATATCCTTATGGGATAAACTATACACAGCTTTATTAAGAATATCTCTTGCATAACTATCCATTTTATTTGATATTCCAACTGATACTTTGATTTCCTCTCCAGTATAAATAACTTTTATATTGTTATAGTGTCCCACTGCACTATAATTAGATATAGAATAACTATTACCATAAGTTGATGTTACTATACCTTCATCAACAGCCCTTAAACATTCTTCAATATTACTATAATATTTAATTTCACATTCATCAGTTAAATTAATAGGATCATGACCTATTGGCAAAGCAATTATCTCTTTATCTTCATTCTTGCTTTTTTCATTATTTACTACTTTTAATACCTGAAAATCTAAATATACTTTTGTTAGCATAAAATCACATTTATCTGCAATTGAATAATCATTTACCGCCCCTATAATTATATCAATTTCACCATTTTTCATCATTTCATAGGCTTTATCATAGGTTTTAGCTCTAACATAATCAAATTTCATACCAGTTCTTTCAGATATTAAATTCATAGCATCAACAAAAATCCCCTTTGGTTGATTAGTACCTTCATCATAATATTGAATTGGCATTAAACTATCAACATATGCTGCCCTTATTGGATTCATATTTTTTATATAATTTACCTCATCTTTAGTCATTACTAAATTATTATTATAATTATTCACAAAGTATTTATTATAAAGGATTTGATCAAAATAGGGATTATCGTCTTTGATTTTATAAATAGCTCTATTTAACCCCTCTATAACTTCTGAATTTCCCTTGGTGGTAGCAAAGTAATATGGGTTTCCTCCAAATTTAGCAATAACATTTTCGTTACTATCTACAGTTAAGTCTCCCCCTATAATAGCATCTACTTCTCCATCCTTCATTTTTTCTAACAGAAACTCCCTTTCATTACCACCTGAATATGAGATAAGGTTAATATCCTTAATCTTATTTTCTTCACAGAATTTCTTAAAATCATTTAGACCATTCACATTTTTTTCAAGATATCCCACTTTCATTCCATCTAATATATTGTATTTTGATTCATCAAAGCTATTATCACCTAAAACTGCCAAAGTGGTATATGTCATACCTGAATCATATTTAGGAAAGTCAAAAATCTGCATAGTTACTTCATTTTTTAACATTCCAGCCAAAATATCAATCTCACCATTTTGTAAGTCTTCCAAAAGTTCTTCAATGTTCTTTTCTACAAATTCATATTTCCAACCTGTATATATAGATATTTCTCTTAAATATTCATAGGCATATCCTGTGTAACCCCCATCTTTTTTTTCCGTAAAACCACTCACATTTGGAAATCCTACTCTAATTATTTTATTTTCCTCAGCACTTACAGTCTTTGGATAAATAATTGTACACATAATGACTATTAACATTGCAATAAAAACTTTACTTTTTCTTAGTGTCATCAATATACTATATATCATTTCTTATTCTCCCTTCCTTTATATATACTAAAACACTAAGAGACTGCTTATAAACCGTACTCTAAAATTGTATAAAATTATTTAATTTAAACTTATATCTTCTTTTTTCACAGATTTTATAATAATATACTGTTTTTTTTATTTCAATAATTTTTTCTCTATAAACTCTCCTTATATATTCATTTATCTCTACTTATACTAAAACAACTTGCCTCTTTCATTATTTGAGTACTTTTTATACTAAATCTAAGAAAAAAAAACAAAAGGCTTATATTTACAAATTAAACCTTTTGTTTTAAATCATAGTTCTTATTTTATTTTATTTTTTTCAATTACAGCAAAATAGTTTTCTTCGCTATCTGCGAAATTAAATGTTTTACCTGTAGGCATATCCATTATTTCCCCTACTGTTACATTATTATTAGTTAGCTTTTTATATAACTTTTCTATATCTTTAGTGAAAAATAATAATGATGGAGTTCCTAAATTAATCCCTGAATTCATTTTTTCAATTACTTCTTTATTATGTAGTACAATAGTTGTTTCTGAATCCTTTTGAGGTGCTACTTCAATCCACCTCATCCCTTCACCATTATCTTCTTCTGATATAACAGTAAACCCTACTTTCTCAGTCCAAAACTTTACTGCTTCATCTTGATTATATACATAAACCATAACTTGACCTAATATGTTGATCATAAAAACACTTCCTATTTTTTATTAATAAAGTTTATTATTAACAAAATTATATATCCTATTCAAATTTACATAAATGCTTTTATACAACAATTATTTATACACAATATTATGGAACAATTCTTTTTCTATCCATAGTAATCAATGTTGCTTCTCTTACATTTTCTAAAACTAAAAATTTAACTGTTATCCTTATCTAACTGCTAATCCTTCATGACTTGGCATCACATACTTAAATATTTCTAAATAACTTTCATATACACTTCATAACTAGTTCTTTCTAATAATCTTTAAAATATGCATCATAAGATATACCTTCTCAGATTGATTAGAAGTATAATCATATTCTTCCTCAATTGCAGAAGCTATATCATCTATACATTTAACTATCTTTTTATCCATTATTGTTAAATTATCATACATCTTCTCAACAAAATCATTATCATCTTCTTCATCTTGACTAATTCTTTGAATAAAAAATTTTAAATGAGTAACTAATCTTGAATAATTTAATGTTTCCTTCCCTATTTTTATATTATAAGTTTTTTCTATGATATTTATCACCTTTTTAACAGTATCTATCATCTTTATTGCATCATTATCAGGGGCTCCATTAGTAGCATCAATTATATGAATAGCTATATATCCTGCTTCTCCATCTGACAATTTAACATTTGTTTTCTTTTTTATATGTTTTATAGCCCATTTACCCACTTCAAACTCTTTTTTATATAAGGCTTGTGTCTCATTCAATATCAAATTAGGCATTATCATTCCACTTTTTGCTCTTTCTACTGCAAAACTAATATGATCTGTTAATGCAATCATCATGGAAGCATCCATCTTTTTCTTCAACTTTTTTTCTGCATAACAAAAAATTTCTTCTGAAATCTCAAAATATTCAATTGGTGTTCTTTCCAAAAATGAATAGAACCTTTTCTTTTTTTCATTTTGAATAAAAAAGCTTTGTGTAACTTTACTTTCATTTACTAAATCACCTGGTTTTTTAGCAAAGCCAACTCCTGCTCCAGTTACTATTCCTTCTCTCTTATCTTCTGTTATTATAGATACCACATTATTATTAAAAACTTTTAATACTCTCATCATATGATTTTCCCCCTTGATACTATCAATACTATGTACAATTTGTAATGCTAAAACAACTTAATGTATTAATAAAGTAATACATACACCAAACTACTTAACTTCCTTTTTCCCTCCCCTTAAATTTTATACTATCTATATTCCTACCTAGTTCAATTAAATCGTAATTAAAAGGTATGTAATTTATGTAGCATACTGGTATGTCATTTGTCTTATTACAAAACTGTGTAGATATAATTAAATCAATATCATTTGTTCCTACATATTCATCAGCATAATGTATTGGAATATTATCTACTAATGTTAGGGAATCTTTAAACCTATCTTCTATCCACCTTTTTAATATATTAGTTATATTAAAATCATTATTACTAGTTAATACTGCTCTTACTTTATATTTAAGTACCTTTCTATTGTAATCATTTTCATTGATGTTAATGCCTGCATAATTAACTAAAATCTTCGAAAGTATTTTTTTCTGTCTCCCTATAAGCATCTTTCACTCCTTTAATATATTACGCACCAATTAATTTAATAGTATTATTTATTTTACTTTAATATTAGTATATTACCTATATATTACCATAAATAACTTAAAAAATATAAATAATTATAAAAAGCACTAAAAGGAAAAGAATATCGGGCATATAAAAAACACCTCAAAATATCCTTTTCCACTTTTATATTATAAAATGTTTATACATACTTACATTTACATAGCAATGTGTATATATAGTTTGCTAATGGTCCTACTATAATGACACTTAATATTGTTCCAATATTAATAGTTGCTCCTAGCGATAATGCAATTAAAACTCCAATTAAATCCGTTCCTACCTTAGATATCCCTATTCCTATATTAAACCTTTCATGAAATGCCATCATACAATCATCTAGTGAGTTAGGAATTAAATTAGCATACAAATATATTCCTAAACCTATAGATAAAATTGCTATTCCAAATACCATACAGTATATTCTTACTATTTCATTAGAAGAAGTAAGGACGTTTCTAATAAAATATAACCAACCGTCTGTACATACTCCTAATAAAATAGCTGTTATTATAGTAAGAGGTTTAAACTTTCCTTTTCTTAACAGACCTCCTATGAATACAAATACGAATGATAACAGTATTGAAAATGTCCCAACTGATAGACCAAATGTTTGATATAATCCAACATTTACTGAATCCCAAGCTCCCGCACCATAATCAGCCTGTATAGTAAGTGCTACCCCTAAAGTAAGAATACAAATTCCTAATAAAAATAGAATTATACGAACCTTAATTCTGTCTTTCATATTTTACTCATAAAACTTTTTATTCCAATATGGCTTATTGATCTCTAATAGATCATCAAATAATGCCTTTCCTACGCGATAAGAAGGAACTGTTTTATTTAATAGAATTGCTTGCATTGCTTTCTCTTTAGAACCTTCTAAACAAGCTTCTACAGCTAACTTTTCATATCCCTTTTGAGCTTCCATTAATGATTTATGGAATTGTGGAATATAGCCTACTGATACTGGTTCAATACCATGAGCTCCCACATAACAAGGCACTTCTACTACAGCATCATGATTGAAGTTTCCAATTGCTCCATTATTCATTACATTAATTATATATCTCTCACGCTTATCATTAATAATTGAACTTGCTATATCTACAATATAATTTCCATGTACACCTGAAACTAAGTAAGAGTCTTTTGCACTTCCTGCTTCAATAACACGTTTACACTCATCATAAACAGTAACTTCCCTTGTAGATAATACATAATCAGCTCTAGTAAAATTATGGTCAAACTGTTCTAACATTTCATCATGGAAATAGTAATATTGTAAATAGCATAATGGAAGATAGTCAGGATATGCTCTAAATCCTTTGATTACATTATTGAAAGTTTTAGTCCAGTAATCATCTGTCTTTCCATTATCACCACTCTCATAGAACTCTGTTAATTTTCCATCTAAAACATCTTTGCGAATTTCAGGTAGCAAATCTTTTCCTTCCTTATTGTAAATATTAGTATACCAACCAAAGTGATTTAATCCAAAGTACTTAAATGTCAATTCACTATGAGGAATCTTTAAGTATTCTGCAATTGTCTCCTCTTGAGAAATAGGCATATCACAAATACATAACATTTTTGCTTCTGGATAAGTTCTGTATACAGCTTCTGATACCATAGCTTCTGGATTTGAATAGTTTAAAATCCATGCATTAGGACATACCTCTAAAGCTGTTTTAACTATATCTAAAATAGCTGGTATAGTTCTTAATGCAAATGAGAATCCTCCTAAGCCGCATGTTTCTTGTCCTATTAAGCCATGCTTGTAACATGTATGCTCATCAAGAGAACGTTGTTCATTTCTTCCTGGACGAATTTGTACAAATACATAATTAGCCCCTTCTAATGCTTCACGTAGATTGGTTGTCCAACTTGTTTTAATTTGTGGACAATGTTCTTCCATATATATACGATTAAATTCTCCCATATGATATACACGTCCCTCGTCTATATCATGTAAACATAATTCACCTAACTTTAATTCTTCTGCTCTTTGCGCTAATACTGCTAATATACCTGGTGTATGTGTTGATCCTGCTCCAATAATTACAAATTTATTTTTCATTTATACTACCTTCTTTCTGACTCTTATTACTATTGCCCTATTAAGTAATTAAATTCCTTCATTACTTTTCTTACATCTGTACCAATAATAATTTGGATAGATGTATCACTTAAACGTACTATACCCTTAGCACCAGTCTTCTTTATATTTGCCTCATTTACTAAAGATCCATCTTTTATTTCTAGACGTAAACGTGTTACACAACATTCTGCTGTTTCAACATTTTCTTTACCGCCTATATTTTGTAAAATTTTCTTTGCCATATATGCATAGTTACTATGAGTTAATTTTATATTCTTTTCTTCATCACTTATTTCTTCTGTGAATTCTAAATCATCATCTTCACGTCCTGGAGTTTTTAAATCCTTCTTAAGAATAATAAATTTAAATGAGAAGTAATATATGAAGAAAAATGCAATACCAACTGGAATAATCATCCAAACATTGTGACCTAATTTATAGTTCAACACAAAGTCAATTGCACAGAAATTAATTGACATACCTAACTTAACATCTAAAATATACAATAAACATCCTGCAAGTCCCGTTAATAATGCATGTAAAACATATAATTGCGGCGCAATAAACATAAATGAGAATTCAACTGGTTCTGTAATACCTGCAACAAAAGTTGTTAAAGCTCCAGACATCATTAATGACTTTGTTTTCTCACGATACTTTTCTTTAGCTGTTTTATACATTGCTAAACATGCTCCTGGTAATCCGAACATCATTGGAACGAAGAACATAGCTAGGAACAAACCAGCTGTAGGGTCTCCTGCAAGGAATCTTGGAATTTCACCAGTTATAACTTCTCCTGAAGCAGTAGTAAATGAACCTAATTCATAATAAATGAATGAATTTAAAACGTGATGTAATCCAACTGGTATTAATAAACGGTTAAAGAAACCAAATACTAATACTCCTAATGCTCCAGCTCCACCAATCCATAATGCAAATGAGTTTAATCCCGCTTGACAAGGTATCCAAATATAACTAAATGCTACACCAAAAGGAACAGCAGCTATTGGTGCAAGTGTTATTACAAACTTCTCACCTGTAAAAAACGAGAACATATCTGGTGTCTTCCATTCCTTACTATAATTGTAGATAATAGCAGTAAACACACCAACAACTATACCTGCAAACACGCCCATATCAATATCTGGGTTCATAAATGCTAAAGTTTGTTTAAAAACTGCTAATGAAATTATTGCACCTAAAATTGGACAAGTTTTGTCTTTTACCTTTGTATAGGCAACAACTGCTCCAATTGCAAATAGTGTGTCCAACATACCAAATACAACCCAAGAGGCTGACTCTAGTACTGGTAAATTTAACATATCTGGTGAACTAAGACGTGCTAGCAAACCTGCTACTGGAGTGGCTGCAATTGGTATTAGCATTGCACGTCCAAGCTTAGATAACTGTTTTGTTATAGCTCCAAAAATCTCTTTCATAAATAATTCCCCTTCCATAATTAAAGATCTTTATACGTAGAAAGTATAAAATTTTCTTTTACATAGTCACCCAATTCTTTTTGAATAATTGCATTTAGCTCATAAATTCTTGGCAAATTAAATCCTGAACCTTCCATGATATGAATGTCCATATATGCTGGATGCCACATAAATTCAATAACTTCCAAGTCTTTATTTTCAGTTAAAACTTCTTTTACCTCTGAAACAATTGATTTTGTAATATCAGAAGACTTCTTTATTTTTTCTTCATTCCTCTTCCATGGATCTAGTAATATATCATTGCATCTTACTCCCTCTTTTCTATATACATCAGGATTTTGATACGAATTTCTTACTGGCAATCCATACTCTTTTGCTAATCTAATAATTATTTTTGTGTTATTTTTAAATGTATGAATATGATGATGTGAATCTAAGTGAGTAGGTTTAATACCTGCTTGTATCACTTTTTCAATTTGTGCTTTCCACTCTAAATAAACTTCTTCATCATCAACACTTGTTTCAATATTTTCATAAAAAGATAATTTCTTAAAATATCCAAATTCATCAACTAAAGTCTTATGTGAGTTAAGCACTGGCTTACCACAAGTTAATGTACAATGAACACCAATTCCTAGTCCTGGATTTTTCTTTGCTAATTCTACTGCATGTTCGAATCCAGGCATACCAGCCATAATGGTAGTTGACGTTAAGATTCCATATTTGTGACTATCGATAATTCCATAATTAATAGCGTTTGAATATCCAAAATCATCTGCATTATTTATTAGTTTTGTGCTCATGTTTCCTTCTCACCTCCTTTCAATAAAAAAAACCTAAAGTACAATAGCGAAATTTTATCTACTATCATAATCTTTAGGTTTTGCCTGCCTTACCAGTTACAATCCTTTTATTCTTTTTTGCATACATCTTAAAAAAATAATATTCTTAATATATTTTGGGGTATAAAAAAAACCTAAAGCATAATAGTAAGATTTTACTCACTATCATAATCTTTAGGTTTTGCCTGCTTTACCAGTTACAAGCCTTCAATATTATTTTTTAATTATAGTATACTTCAGGATATATTTTGGTATAAAAAAAACCTAAAGCATAATAATAAGATTTACTCACTATTATGGTCTCTAGGTTTTGCCTGCTTTACCAGTTACAATCCATCTTTACCAGTTACAATCCATCTATACCATCATTATACTATACTTGTGCTTTATGTCAATAGCTTTTTTAAATATTTTACTAATAAATAGCCTTAGGTAAGTTATATCAATACCTAAGGCTATAAACTACATTGATTTTTACTCTGTGTAAGTTCAGTTAACTAGATTAAAGATTTAGAGCTTCACTTATGATATGGTTCGATATTCATTATTCTAAAGTTAATTACAAATTAATTTTCTGCCCCACATAAATTCTATTCTTATCTTTAATTCCATTCCTCTCAACTAACTTATCAACACTAACTCCATACTTTCTACTTATCCCCCAAAGTGTATCCCCCTTCTGTACCAAATGATACTTAAGAGAGCTTGTCCCTCCATGGTTTCCTGAACTGCTTATCCCACCAAGATTTTCACCACTTCCTGAAACGCTTACCCCGCCGAGTTCTCCTTGGCCACTGTTCAAACTTATCCCATAAAACCTACACACTCCTCTAAATATAGCTTCAGCCATCTTTTCAGTATCATATCCTTTCATATCCCTAGCAGAATCAACAAAAGCACACTCCACAATAATAGCTGGCATAGTAGTATTATTTATAACATAAAGATCTCTTCTATCCTTAACGCCCCTATTCCTAAGACCTAACTTACATACTTCTTCAAGTATTACTTTACTTAACCTTTCAGATAAAGCATTCCGTTGCCCTCCCTTAATACATAAACACTCACTTCCATATCCTCCAGGACAAGCATTATGATGAATAGATAAAAATACATCCACCTTTCCATAGTTAGCAGCTCTACATCTTTTACTTAATGAGTCCCTATGATTACTAGCTGAAGAGGGTAAACACTCCACCACCTTAATTTCCTTTGCCCTAAACTTTTTTATAAGAGATTTACCAACCAATAAATTAAGCTCATCTTCCCTTCTTATTCCTACAGCGCCTACATCACACCTTAAGTTGTGACCAATATCAATTCCAATACATTTTAAATTCATAAAAAACACCTCCAAATGTGATATATGCAAGGTTTGAGGAGGTGATATTTATTTATAATATATAAGACCTGGACTATAGCCAGGTCTATTTTCATAATAGCTTCTTTAATTTTAATTCTTCACTAACAATATTTTTCTTCTCAACAAAATTATAGCCATCCCATTGCTTATGTGTGAGACAAGGTAATTTAACTTCTAATACTTCATCACTATCATTAATATGAATAGCATCATTACTTAAGCAAACTTCACAAACTTTTTCATCTGTTTCAGAAACCAATTTTTCTCCACCTACCTCATCACAACACCTCCCTAATATCATATCAAATATTCTACTCTCTTCAACTTTACTGATACCAGGAAAACACACACATATTATTTTTTCTATTTCGTCTATAAATTGTTCATTATCAAAACAATTTAAATATACTTGTTTTCTTGTATTCTCAGTGAGTAAAAATTTTTCTCCATATTGAAAATCAGATAAATAGTATCTATAAAAATTTTTTCCACAATTTTTACAACAATATTTTTTTACTCTAACTTTTTTCTCAACATACTCCAATCTTAATACCTCTTTCTCTTAATTACCTTTTCAGTTTCACTATCTTTAGTATTTAGTTTTACTTTATATTATAACTTATTTTACAATTAACCTTTGTTGTTTCTTCAATATACTCATCAGTTACCCTTTGAATCTTCTCACAAATAGATTTCAGATTTCAGCTCTCAATTTAATTTTATCTTCCTTGATAAATCCCTCCAAAATTTATTTTGAAATAAAATATATGCATTTTCAGAATTCATCCCATAAGAATCCTTTCAAACCCGCATTTTTACTATAACTTCTTAAGTTTTTTTCTTGTTAAGTTCTTATCTTCTTATCTTCTTAAGTTGTTAAAAACATAAGAAGTTAACAACTTATCTTTTTGCATATAGAATTTATAGAAAAACAATTTGGAGGTTTAAGATGGCAAGAAGAAAAAAAGAATTTGTAATGTCTAAAGACGATTTATGTTACGAAGAACCAATAGATGAAATCTGTTTTACAGATTATGTACCCCCATCTAAAGATGCTGTTGCTAGCTTTTGCTTTACTGATGAAGCTAAAGAAGAAAACGCAGTTTTTGATAAGAAAAAAGAAGAAGCTCAACCTGTCACTAAAATAAACTTTTCCTCCCCTCATCTTCAGGATAATAGACATAACCCTCAACCAAATGGTATTACCCCTCCTATAGATGGAGAATTTTTTGAAGTCCGTAGATCTTATTCTTTTAGAAAATCTACCATAATAAAGCTTAATCAAATTAAAGGCACAAGCCATGACTACAATATTTATATGAATACTATACTAGATAATGCTATTTGCTTTTACTATGATCATATAATGAAAAAAAGTTGAGATTAATCTTTCTCAACTTCTATCTTCTAAGTAACTTTTTAATGCACAATTTCTTAGAATTGCAAAATAAAAAATACCGTTTATTCATTTTGAAATAATACAATATTTTTATTATAGTTTAATATTATCAATTATTTTTTCTTTTTCTTACGATCTGCTACACCACATCCAATGGCTGTAGAAATACAGATGATTAATGTTATAACTTGCCATGATGACCATCCACCAAACTCCATATACCTTCCCCCCCACTAATGCCTTTACACCTTACATTATAACATATTCTGTAAACACCTCATTTTCTATAATACAATATCTTAGTTAATCTGATTAGTTTTTATTTGTTTAATTCCGCATTTATATAACTATATATTAAACTTAATCATTCAATAGCTCAATTACTTTCTTAATAGAATCTTTATCTTCAAGGTTATATGATATCCTAAACATCAATTCAGCTCCATTTTCTTCTCCAAATACTTCTTTCATTTTTTCTTTATCATTAAGCATAGCTTCTTGTATCTGAAGAAATAAATTTGCAAGACTTGTAGGCCACTCATCTGAAGGAACACCTTTATTTTCACTTAATGTAATATATGCCTGTTGCGCAGTAACAATACTTGAATACTGTTCCAAATATGCTGTCTCGTCTTCTATAACTCCAGCCGTAGTTGCAAACCTTTGAATATATTTGCTCGTAATACTTGCTAATCTTTCTTTATAATTATTAATTTTATTATTCTGATAGAAAATATATCCAAATAAAATTGTGAATACTATTCCTATCAAAATAAATTTCGATTTCTTTTTCAACATATACCCTCCTATTAAAAACTTATCTTGTGACTACAACATTATCTGATATAATTTCAATGGCTTTTTCCACACCTACATCAGAAGTAAATTTAATCTCATCAATAATCTTTATATAATCTTTTTCTTTCCACCATATCCTCATGGCATCTTCACCAAACTCATTACAATTAGGCTTCGTTTTATGTCTCTTAACTGTCTCTTCAAAAGGAATATCATAATAATATGCATGAATATTTGAACCATATTCTAGAATTGAAGTTTCAAACAGTGGTTTATACCATTGTGAATTCAGAATCCCCTCTAAAATGGTAACTTCACAATTTCGTCGTCCATACTTTAATAACTCAATCAAAAGTGGTAATGCTTTTGTATCAAAACCATCCATCTCCATAAGCATATCTCTTCGAATAACATCTTGAGAAATCACCATAGTATTTCTTCCAAATTTTCTTTGTAACTTCCTTGCAAGAGTAGTCTTTCCACTACCAGAATTTCCTCTAATAATAATCAGTTCTGCCACATTAACCACCTCCACAAATTCCCATTTATCTTTTCTTTATAAATTATAACATTTATTAGTACAATATTATTCAATTTTTAAATAACATTTCTGTCGCAATTTTTACATAGCTTGTACTTCATTAGAATTGTGCACTAAAAAAATGCCGCATATTCTTTTTGAATAATACGGTATTTCTTATTGAATGATTTTTTTCTAAAGATTTATTTACGATTATTTATTGCATCAACAATTAGTAATGTACATGTAAATATAGTAAATATTATGCCAATTCCAAAAATAAATAGTGTCACAAAAATTTCGTTACCATTGCAAAAAGATAGAAGAATACAAAGTATAGTGGTTAAAATTATAGTATATAATAGTGACTTTCCTAATAATCTATAGTTCATAACTACCTCCAAATAATATAATACAGTTACAATATAATTATAACATTTTTTTACTTATAAACCATTTTTTATTTTTTAATAATTTCACTTTTCATATACTTTGGACCTTAATTTCATAATCTAACTAAACAATCATCTCCTATGCATATATGAGTATTAGGAGGTGATTTTTTATGGAACTAAATGAACTTGTAAATTTAATTGGTAATGTTGGTTTTCCTGTTGCAGTTAGTGCTTATCTATTGATAAGACTAGAGAAACAAATAACCACCCTTTCCTCTTCTATAAACAAGCTAAACACTATAATATCAGCTAAATTAGGTGTTGTAATTGAAACTGAAAAAGATAATATATCAGCTTAATTCAGAAAATATTACACACAAAAGTGAAGTCAAACTTAAAAAATACCGCATATTCTTTTGAATAATACGGTATTTTTATTTTAACTATTTTTTTTCAAAATAAAAAGCAATCTCTCCACCTACTACTATTATAGTATTTTTATTGGTTATAGTACCACCATTACATCTTCTATTACAATTAACATTTTTATAGGTAATATCATAATTCTCATCTAAAATAATAATAGCAGATTTTTGTCCCTTTTTTACAAATTCATAAGTTAAATTGTAGGAATTTTTATCACTTTTATTCAAGATATAGATACCTGGTTTATAAGTATTATTAATTGGAAAAATTTCTTCATCTGCCTTTACTTTAGAGCTTGATATTGCTAAGCATAATAATATTATTGAAACACAAGTTAAAACTTTCTTTTTCATAAAATCACCTCAATTATATTATTTACTTATACAAAAAAATTATTATAATTCATATGTAAAATCGCAATATTATTTTACTCTTTTTTTAATATATGTTATATTTTGTATATATTTTGTGTTTTATGGTAGGGGTGGTTTTTTTGTATAAATTCAATGAAAGTCTTTATAAAAAGACTAAAAAACTTTCTTTAATGGACTTTATATTTATTCCATTGTTATTAATCATTATTATTTTTGTATTCTTAAGCTTGAATGACAAAACTGGTAATGATAAAAATCTATATCTTGTAGTTTTACTTATGTCTACTATTTTTTTATTACTTATATTATTTGAACTTTTAATTCCAAAAAGAATGAGTCCATTAACTAAAAAGTTATTAAAACCTGAAATAGATAAACTAATAGAGCAAGGAAAATCTTTAGAAGCTAATATATTAGATAATTCAGTAGAGTTTAGGGGCATAATGAAGGTAGCTGTTAATTCATCAAGTAACAATTATGTAGGAAAATCTTTTTCAGAAATAATTATTTATTTTAATGAAATAAATGAAGTTTTAATAAGAAATGATAATGTAATAATAAACTACAAGAAAGGTTCTTCTAGATATAATTTTGGAGTATCTAATTACTTTGAAAACTCTATAGATTTTGCACAGGAGCTAAAAGAAAAGCTTATAAGAAATAATGACTCTGTACATTTTAATTATTAAATTTATTATAAATATATAAATAACATATTGATGTTATTGAATTCTTACTCATCTTAATTTAATCCTTCAATTTCTGAAAAAAGAGGCCTGCCCATGCAAGCCTCTTTTACTTAAATTAAAACAATACTCTACTTTAATCTTTATTTTTTGCTTTGGTTTATTGTATCAACAACAATTTCAATTCCTTTACTAAAGAAATTTATTTTTCGCTTGCTGAACACATCATTATTTGAAGAAATTGATACATTGGCAACTGCCAATTGATCTTTTTCCGTATATTTAGGATTTCCCATTAAAGTAGTCCATTCTATATTTACATCTGATTTAGAAATTGGTTTATCATAATCTAATACATATTGTGTTTTTTCAAAAAAGCCAGAATTAGAATCTGCATTAACAATGATATCATCATTTTCTGTATTCTGATAAATTTGTATTGTATAATTCACAATATCCTCACCTGAGGTTACATATTCCTTATTTGGAGATATGGTTTCCTCACATATTAACTCATCATTTGCAGTAGGTATGAACGAGCTATCATCCTTGTTGCTATTTTTTGATGAACAACCAATAAAAGTAGTAAATATCAATAAAATCAAAAGAACTGATATTCTACATCTCTTCATTTTATTTTCCTCCCTTGTTTATTTTTATCTCTTCAATAAGCTAATTAACAAACTGGAATTTATAAGGAAACATAGATTTAAATCCGTTATTTTTCAGAACTTAAATATTAATAAATCTCAATTCTTTTTCAGCTTCTAATTTAGATTCATAAAATATAACTTCATTGTATGGTTTAAGATTGTTTTTCCAATTTTTAGTTGTTTCTAAAAACTCTTTCCCGCTATTTGCAATTAGAAAACATTCTTTATTTTTGTTGATATAGCATATTGGTAAATCACGTTGTAAATCTGTAAATGAGCCAACAGTTCCAATTAAACCACCTTCGCTATCTGTTGCGAAAACATCTACTTGAGGAACCGTATAAAATGATAATTTAATAATATTATCATCAAAAATAAAATGTATATCATACTCATCAGCATATTGTTGATAAGTTTCATTTTTATCATTTGAATCCATATGATAAACAGTACTACCTGATTTAATAACTTCCGTATCTTTTATACCTATACATATAGCTGGACAATTTTCTCTTTTTGTTACATCTAAATATACTTTATTCATTTCCCCTCCATAAATTCTAATTTATCTGTCTATAACTTAATACTATTATATCATCTTTTCCAATACTCTATTATTCAGTTTTCAAAGTATATGATAGTAACTTTCCTAATAATTTCACAATCTAACTAAACACTCATCTCCTATGCATATATGAGTATTAGGAGGTGATTTTTCATGGAACTAAATGAACTTGTAAATTTAATTGGTAATGTTGGTTTCCCTGTTGCAGTTAGTGCTTATCTCTTGATAAGGCTAGAAAAACAAATAACCACCCTTACCTCTTCTATAAACAAGCTAAACACTATAATATCAACAAAATTAGGTGTTGTAATCCAAACTGAAAAAGATGATACAGTAGCTTAATTTACCATCAAAAAGGCATACATAGTTATGTCTTTTTATTTTACATATTACTTTTTTAACTTCTGCATATATCATTTATGAATACTTTGAAAGGAGGAATTGATTATGGCAATTACTAAGGTTTTAGCTAGTTCTGCTTTAGTTATTGAGGTAGAAAATGGATCAGACAAAAATGGAGCTCCAACTTACAGAAAGAAATCTTTTGCTGGAGTTAAGGGAAATGCTGCTGTTGAAAATGTATATGCTGTTGCAGATGCTGTGAAAGCAGTAATGAAAAATCCAACTAGAAACTACTACCTAAATGACTCTAACTTGCTTGATAACGACGAAGAGTAATAGTGGTAATTTCTAAATATTAAAGAAAGGGGGAACTAGGTTATGGAGTTTACTTTATCAATGACTTTTACTACTTCTAATGGAGATAAGTCTACTATCTCTATTGAAGGAGTTAAGGAAAACTTAACTCAAGCTGAAGCTTCTACTTTAATGGATGTCATTATAGAAAAGGATATTTTCCTTACTAAGAATGGTACATTAATTGGTAAGTATTCAGCTCAGTTAGTACAAAGACAAGTTACTAAGTTTAATGTAGCTTAATAAAAAATATGGGATAGATATTTATTTTCCTTGTTCCATCGCAAGCTCAAATTCACAGAAAAATAAAATTCTATTCCCTTCCTACTTAAGGTAAGGAAAATAGGCTTGCAAGTGACTGCAAGCCTATTTTTTCTATATCTATTCTAATTCATTACAATCTACTAATCTTTTTGCAACCACACAAATATTCTTAAAAGCTTCTCTAAGTCCACTTTCTCCCTTATTAGGTGTCTTAATAATTGTAATTTTATCATTATACATATCAATTACTTCTGAACTATCTGCTGAAATTGCTGCTAAAGCTTTTGTATTAGTTGTTGTTACAATATCATAAGCTATTTTTGCACACATAGAAGCAGAATCTGCATAACTTAATGAAGGTCCACATATTACAACATCTGGATTTAACCTTTTTACCATGCCACAAAGCTTACGACTAACCTCCTCTGGATTTTCTAGATATGTTCCAGTTCCACAATAAAGTGTTGCAACTATGTTAGCATCTATATCATTTAAATAAGGCTTCATAATTACCCCTGGTCCAATTATCTCCTTTGTTCCAACAAGAGGAATCATTTTATCATTTTTTGTTCCATATCCAGATTGAACTTGATCTAATATCATTATAATCTTCATAATTTACTTCCCCATTCTATAAATCGTCAAATGATAAATCATCAAGAGAAACATCATCATCTGAACTTTCAATTGCCTGTAATTCTTCCTTTTTATATTGCTTATCCATCATCTTTACAAATGGCATATAAATAAACACACCTAAAATTACAAGAATTAATTGAAGAAGAGCTCCTCTCCAGCCAGTTGTTAAGAATCCAGATATAATAACAGGAGTTGTCCACGGCATACTTACTCCACTAGTAAATGGAACTAGCCCACTAACCATTGAAAAATATGATATTAAAATATTTATAAGTGGTGTTAATAAAAATGGAATTAAAATTGTTGGATTTAATACTACAGGTAATCCAAATATAACAGGTTCATTTATTCCAAATAATGCAGGTACAACTGAAATCTTACTTAAGTTTTTAATACGTTGTGATCTACATACAATAATCATTGCAATTAACATAGATAATGTTGATCCAGCTCCTCCAAATGTAGTGAACAAGTCATAGAATTGTTGATTTATTACATTTGGAAGTGGATTTCCTGCTTGGAAAGCTGATAAATTTTCCATTGAAAGTGGTGTTAATATTGGTTGCATTATACTACCAACAATAGAACCTCCATTTATTCCAAAGAACCAGAAGAAATGTTGGAATCCCATTGCAACTAATACTGCACCTAATGTATTTCCTAATACTAAAAGAGGTTGTTGTAAAAATTTAAATATAAAATTAAATGCATTATCATATGGTGTAAGTGCTAATAAACTATTAACTAAAAAGAATACTCCAAGTACTACTGCTGAAGGAACTAACGCTGCAAATGATTGAGTAACTGCTGGTGGAACACCTTTAGGCATTTTAATTATCCATCCTTTTTTAATTACCCATGCGTATATATGAACTGATACAAATACAGTTATTATTCCTATAAATATTCCTTTAGAACCAACCCAGTCTAATGGAATTCCGTTTAATGTTACACTGCCATCTGTAACTTTATATGGCATTAATATAAACCATGATACTACAGCTACAGCAGCTCCTGATAATTTATCTACATTTAATTCTCTTGAAAAAGAATATGCAATTCCAACTACAGCTAAGATAGCCATAATATCAAATGTTGCACTTGTTGGTTTAGCCATATAGGCTGTCCAATTTTCCCCAAAAAATCTTGCCCAAAACTCTGTCCAATTATTAATTGGGAAGTTTGCAATAAGTAAGAAGAATGATCCTATAATTAATAAAGGTGTTGTAAGTAAAAATCCATCTCTAATAGAAATTAAGTATTTATTCTTCCCAATCTTTTCAGCAAGTGGCATAAAAATTGATTCTAATTTATCTAACATTAATAATCACCTCACTTTTTTTATTTATTACTTTTTATAAGCTTTATAGCATGTTTTAATATTTTTTCTCCATTCATCATTCCATAATCATCAGAATTAATTACTTCAATTGGAATCCCACTATTCTCATAACGTTTTGAAATTTCCTTATATCTATACTTTACTTGAGGACCTAATAAAATTACATCTGGGTGTTTTTCTTCAACAACTTCATCTATTTTTCCATCTGGAAAAGCTTTTATTTCTAGTGGAAGCTTATGCTCATTAGCCACCTTTTGCATATTATTAGCTAACATACTAGTTGACATTCCTGCACTACAAAATAAATATATTTTTTTCATTTTACCCTCTCACTTTCTTTATAAGTTTTTCTTGAATGTAAATATTTTTCTAGGTTCCATATAATTAAGTAAAAATAATTCTTCCTTTGGTATATGCCCAATTACATTCTTTCTTCCATCATTAGGCATATCTTTTAGTACAATGTGAAGCTCTCCTTTATATCTTGAATATTCATCATTTAATATAACAACGTCTCCTCTTTTCATATCCACAGCATTTGCTTTTGGAATAGATTCATTAGCAAATGTTCCCCTTGGAGCACTAGAACGAGCCATATATTCACTAACATCCCCTCTATTTGCATGATTTTGCTTGTAGTATAAAATTTCATATTCTACTTTAGTTAATTCTTTATCTAACTCAATTCCAAATGTTAAAATTCCGGGATTAATTTTTGAACATGCTTCTAATTCTTCTTCTGAAGCATAAGCATTTCCTATCATAACGTCATCAATCATTCTAGTAGCAAATAGATGTCTTACTTGTAAATCTATAGGCAAATCACGATGCATTTCTAAAGTACATAACCCTTCTCTCACTGGCCAAGGCCCAAATGTATCATTATTATTGCTAGATACAAAAGCTGCTGTATGTAACCCATAATCTTTCATTGCTTTATTACAATTATTAAAATGTTCTAAACTTAAACCTGTATATCTTTGTGGGTAAAAATTGTGACAAGTAATAACCTTATCTTTGTTTGGAAAATTACTCATTACATTATCTAAGTACCCACTACCCCCACTTGCATTTAGCTCTATTTTTAAGCCACCTTGGTTATATGTCATAAGACTTTCTTTTACTCCATCAAAACCTTCATCTAATCTTATTCCATCTGCATGTATCTCGCTAAATAAAGATAAATCATCATAAGATACACCAAGATCTTTAAAAACTACTGGATTAACATCAAGAATTACTTCCATGCCCTCTTCATGTGCAACATCAATTAATTCTCTAAATTCATCTATAAGCTCCGCTCTTGTCTTTTTTCCTATACTTAATAGACATGTAAAAACTCTTTTAAATCCATATTTTCCAGCTAAACGAATATATTCAATATCTTTTTCCTTTGTTGAATGTTCTGGATATATAGAAATTCCAAGTCGTGCCATTTAAACTCCTCCTGTTACCTTTCTTCAAACTTTAAGTAGAAATTAAACTTCATAGCTGTTTCATTTAATCTGTATTTATGATCTAATTCTGGACCACAACTATTAGACCCAATTCCACTTTGTTTGTAATCAATTATTAAATAGGTTGCATCATCTTGAACTAATTCAAAGTTATGCTTTTTATTTGTTAATTCTTCAGTTGAAAAATGAGATACGTTAAAACTGAAATCATCCTGTGATGCTACATAAATACTTGAATTTTCATTATAGATTTCAACTTCCTTACATAAACTTCTGCTTCCATTTTCTTGTGGACGAATATAGTCTTCATGTATTTTTGAAACACTTGTATTAAATCTTCCTAAATAGCTAGCATAATGTTTATCTTGATAATTCTCATAAGGCCCTAGCCCAAAATAACTTAAATTCTCATAAGATTTATCTAGTTTAACTTCAACTCCAAACCTTGGTAGGAAAGGTGAATTAACATTTTTAACTGCATCAATTTCAGATTTTATCAAACCATTTGGTAATATACTCCACTTAATTACAATATCTAATACTTTTTCACGGTATATAGGAATCAAGCTCATATGACTAGTAATTGTTATGGAACTTTCTTTATTTTCTATTGTAGTTTTATATACTCTTGACTCTAAATTATTAAAGCCAGCTTCTATCCACTGAAATTTTATTTTCCTATCATTATCAGTAGGAGCACGCCATACTTTAAACTTCATAGAATCTTCAATAAACCTACATTTTTTATTTTCTATTAATTTGAATAATGCAGTATTCTTGTCATAAACATAATTAAAATCTCCATTAACTATGTTTATTTCTTCTGCACTTTCATTTACTATAAATCCCTCTTCACAACTTTTTACTTCTGTAATACTTTCAAAAGATTTAAGATTTCTTACATTATTTGACCAAACTATTTGGTCATGTCCTAATTTCAATCCTTCTTTATATAATAGAAAATCTGCTTTTACAATGTATTCAAATAATATAGTTACAATTGTATTTGGTATTCCTGGCAAATCTAAAGAATACCACTTTTCTTCCTTAGATTTTAAAGTATCAATAAGCAATTCTTTTTCACTAATAACATTTCCATCAGAAAAAAGCTTATATTTAACCTTTAAAAAGTCACCTATATCTTTGAAATCCATCATATTTTTAAGCTTAACTTTTTTATTAATTTCATCTATCTCTATTAGTCTTATTGGTCTATTGATGTTTTGATATTCCAAAAGTCCTGTATGAGGAACACGATTTGGATATACCAAGCCATCAACACAGAAGTTTCCATCATGAGATATTTCTCCAAAATCACCACCATAGCCATACATTGTTTTTCCGTCTTTACTTTTCCCCATATCTATAGCATGATCGCACCATTCCCATACATAGCCCCCTGCAAATTCCTTATGCTCTTGAATTAATTCATCATATTCTTTTAATCCACCAGGACCATTTCCCATTGCATGTGCATATTCACATAATATAAATGGCTTATCTATCCCTTTGTTGAAATACTCCTTTATTTCATCAATGCTAGGATACATTCTACTTATAACATCTATATTACTAAAGTCATTTTCTCTATTTTTATCAGCATAAAATGCACCTTCATAATGTAATAACCTAGTGTTATCTAAATCTCTAGCTCTTATTAACCCTTTCTCAAAATTACACCCAAAACCTGATTCATTACCAACTGACCACATAAAAATACATGGTCTATTTTTATAAGGAATAATAGAAGCTTCAATTCTATCTTCTATAACTTTTTCATAAACAGGATCATTTGCTATCATATTATAGTTTTCAAGATATCCAAGGCCATACAATTCAACTACACCATGAGTTTCAATGTCTGCTTCACTAATAACTAAAAATCCATACTCATCACACATTTCATAAAAAATTGGTGATTTGGGATAATGAGCTGTTCTAATTGATTTAAAGTTATATTGTTTCATTAGCCTTAAATCTAAAAGTAAATCCTCTTCTGTCATAACATATCCATTTAAAGGATGGCTATCATGATGATTTACACCACGTAATTTCACATTTACTCCATTTAGCTTTAAAACACTATCTTCAACTGAAATTACTCTCATTCCAACTTTTTCTTTAATAACTTCATCCTCTGTCTTAATTAATAAAGTGTACAATAGTGGTTCTTCAGGATTCCAAAGTTCAACATCCTCTATTTTTAAAGTAACATAATCATTATTTATAATGCCTGACTGAATAACTTCACCTTTAGGATTTAATAAACTATAAGTAATATTGGGATTATTTACCTTGTCTGTAACTTTGAAATTTAAAAATCCTATTTTATTTTCTAAGTTAATATCAGTATCTATTTTATAATCTACAATTCTTGACTTAGCTCTCTCCAAAATATATACATCTCTAAAAATACCAGACATTCTAAACTTGTCCTGATCCTCAAAATAAGTACCATCACACCACTTTAAAACAAGAACTGCTATTGTATTTTTTCCTTCTAATACTTCTTTTGTTATATCAAACTCTGAAATACTATGAGAAATCTGACTATATCCAATAAACTTACCATTTAGCCAAATATAAAAGCATGAATCTACTCCTTCAAAGTTCAAGTGATAATCCTTATCCTTAGAGAAATCCTCTATTTCAAAATCCCTTATATAAAACCCACATGGATTATTATTTGGCACAAATGGTGGATTAAAACCGATAGGATATTTAACGTTTGTATACTGATGATTATCATACCCCTGCATTTGCCAAACAGAAGGAACTTTTATCAAGTCAAAATTTTCATTTTTATTATTTAAAAGATTATCAATATTAATATTTCCTAAGCTATTGAAGTACTTAAACTTCCAAGTACCATTTAGTGATTTAAAACTCTTTTGATTATCTCTACTAATCTCTTTAAGTGATTCATTAACACTTTCAAATGGAACATAATAACTTCGTCTAGGCATCATATTTACATGTAAAAAAGAAATATTTTCATGATATGAATTTAATAACACCTTTACCCACCTTTCTTCAAATATATAGATTATGAAAAGTCATCATAAACATATATTTTTGTTTTAAGAAAGCGCTTACTTAAATACATTTATATTATAATTGATAAATATTTACGTTTACATAGAATTATAGCGCTAAAATATGTTATAATGTTTCCAAATTATTTCATGGAGGTAAAAAGATGCAAATTTTATGGAATAAATATAAAAGTAATAACTTTGAAGCAAATTTAGATGAATGTGGAATTGAACAAGGCACCCCTGGAGCTGGTTATAATTATAAAGTAGAAAAAAATGCTGTTATACATTATATTTCTAAAGGTAGTGGAACCTTTAAGATTAATGATAAAATTTATACATTAAAAAAAGGGGATGGTTTTATTCTATTAAAAGATATGAATGTAGAATATATCCCTTCTATTGATGATCCTTGGAAGTATTATTGGATAGGATTTAGCGGACAAAGTTTAAATGAATATCTAAAAAGAACTTCAATCATAGATTCATGCGTTATTAACTTTAGTAAAAAATCGAAAATTCCTAATCTGATAATTGATATGTGTAATATTTCAAAGAAATATGATCAAACTTCCTCTGATGATATATTACTATTAAGTAAATTACATCTACTTTTATACTACATATCATCAGAATTTCCTAAGGCTTTTAAATATGATAACAATCTAACTCATACTTATATCCAAGAGGCTACTAAATTTATAAACAATAATTATATGAACCCAATAACAGTACAAGAAGTAGCTGATCATGTAAATTTAAGTAGAAGTTATTTATATAAGATGTTTATTAAACATTTAGGTGAATCTACTCAAAGTTATTTAATTAATATTAGAATGTATAAGTCCTCAATATTATTAAAAGAAACTAGTTTATCTATTGCAGAAATTGCAAATAAGGTTGGTTATAGTAATCCCCTATTATTTTCTAAAATTTTTTCTAAACACTTTTCTATGTCAGCTTCAAAATATAGAAAAAGCCATCAAAAAAATAAGAAATTATAGATTTTGTTAACTGGTAAGTATTCAGCTCAGTTAGTACAAAGACAAGTAACTAAACTTGTTGTAGCTTAATATAAAATGTGAGATAGCTAATTAAAATTTTATACTTTCCGATATATAAAAAAATAAGAGGCTTGTATACGCAAGCCTCTTTTTCTTAAGTGGAAAAAGTATTCATCACTCTTTATATTTCCATATAATTGATACTATGTCATCTTTATCAATAGGACCAATACCCCTTGAATCGTAACTATTACTTCTATTATCACCCATAATGAAATATTGGTTTTCACCTAATTTAAATGTAAAATCATCAACACTTTCCTTACTATAATATGCATATGGTTCTTCTAAAATATTATCATCTATATATACATTTTTTTCTTTTATATTTATGGTTTCATTAGGTAACCCTATTATTCTTTTGGCATAGTGACAATATCCATAAATAGGGTCTTCTACCCCAACAGAAACTAAGTCACCTCTTTTTATTTCTCCTATAGAAGCATTTACAACTAAAATTTTAGTACCATCAGAAAATGTTTTTTCCATTGAAGAACCGTTAATTACAGATGAATATACCCCTAACTTTAGAATTGTTATCCCCCCAAGCATAAAGGAAGCTAAAGAAAATAAACTAATAATTAATATAAACAGTGCTTTATTTAGTTGCTTTTTTCTTAAATACTCTTTCATAGGAAATACCCCCAGCATCGAATAAAGAACATTACTATAATACCAAGCACATAGAATATAGGAATTAGGAAAATAAGATATTTAATTAAATCAATAAAGGAATACTCTTTCATTGTTTATGCCCCCTTTTTCAATTTTAAATAATAAAATATATAATACAATTACGTATTAATTATAACATATTTTGTAAATTTCCTATTATTCAATTTTCAAAGATCATTTAGGTCATAATATCTACACATTCACAAGTATATAAAAAAGAACCCTGCCATCAGGATTCTTCTAAAGCTTTCTATTCTATTTTCTCTATTTTATCAAAATAAAGAGATATTTCACCACAATTACTACATACAGCAGCCTTTACTTTTCCTTTGGTATCAGAAAAAATTCCAGTTCCTTTACCTAACATAACTGATGCTTGTGCAGTAATATTCTCTGTCTTTAACATATAACCTTCACTCATTGTTTCGCCACATCTTAAACATTTTCTCATAGCTAACCCTCCAAATTTTAAATTTATTAGTTATTTTTGAGTAATTATACCACAGCTCACATCACAATATAACCTTCCCCTACCATCTTTACTAACTAATTAAAAATCAAATACAATGTTAAAATTAAATTATACCCTATTAGCCTAAAATTCAGCTTTCTAATTAGCTTATTATCTCCAATTAATTTTATTATTACTAATGTTAAAGCAGCATAAATCCCAATAAAAACAATATATTGAAAGGTAACATTAGTACCCATTAAAATTGCTAACTGTCCTTCATCATTATTTTCCAAGATTGTAGTATTAAATCCTATTCCAATAAAGAAAATTATAATGCAATTAAACAATCTAGATATTATAGAAGCTAAGCCTATAGTCCCCCAAAGTTTGCTTCTCTTACTATCCATATAAATTAGGATTATGCAAATAATACTTAATATAACATTGAAAAACGTCCCCCCAAGCACCCCTAAAAACGTTATTCTATCAGATATAGTCATCCCATAACTAATTGTTGCTGGCACTCCATCAATAACAAATCCTAGTAAATGTCCAAATTCATGTAACATTGGTATAAGTATAACTAGTATAATTATTAAAATCTCCCTACTTTTTCTCATCTCAATCCCCACAATCTATCCCCCTTCATCTTTATTTTATCTACTCTATAAACTTAAATTTACTATAATAAATTTTCATGAAGTCCTAATTGCTTTAATAATTAACATAAATGCAATAACTACAGTTATTATTGCATATTCTAGCCATTGTTTCCCATTGCTACAGCCAATATTAATAGTTTTTTATAAAAATTAACATATTTTTTATAAGAATAGGTTTACATAAAAGCAATCATACTTTATAATTGGTTATATAAAATAATTAATTAACGCGTTTTTTAATGAATTTTATTAATAAAAATTATAAAATATTATTAATAAAAGAGATACTTTTACTACACTATTAACAAATTCTATGGCTTAAAGGAGATTAACTATGAAGAAACATAAAAAAGCATTATCTTTATTAGTTCTATCAGGTATTGTTGGAGGATTAATTACAAATATACCACTTAAAGAAGTATCAGCATCAACAGTAAAACATCAATATGAACTAGCAGACTTACAAAATAGTAACTTCATTAAGAATGGTAATTTTCAAGAAGAAAATAACTATTGGAATATAGTAGGACAAAATAGTTCTGTTATAACAGACAAGGATAATAACAAATATGGAAAACTAGGAAAAACTACAGATCCTCATGCTAATGGACATATATGGCAAGACGTTACATTAAAACCAAATACAACATATATATTAAAAGCAAAAGTTAAGGTTTTAAGTGATGATGAAAATAGCTATGTAACTTTAGATGTAAAAAAAGGAGGAAGTTCTGAAGCTAAGTATTTTAAAGATAAAAAAGTAACAGCAATAAATAATGAATGGCAAGAAGTTTCTTTAGAATTTACAACAGATTCAACAACAAAATATGCAGTAGGTATTGGACGTTGGGAAGATAACGCTTCAGCTTCATTAAAAGATTCAGAAGCATATATTGATGATGTAAGCGTTGAATATAAGACTTCTATTGATAAAGAAAATTATGATTTTGTATGGGCTGATGACTTTAATGATGAAAATTTAAATTTATCTAATTGGGAATATGAATTAGGTTCTATTAGAGGAATTGAGCAACAACATTATGTTAATGATCCAGAAAATGTTTCTATAAGAAAGAATGGAGACAATGGAGAATTAGTTTTAAAAGCAACAGACAGAGCTAAAGAATTGCAATATAATAACCCTAGAAATAATGATAGAAAAGTAATTTATGATTCTGGAAGTGTTAGAACTCATGGTAAGCAAGAATTTTTATATGGACGTATTGAAATGAAAGCTAAACTTCCTAAAGGTAAATCTGTGTTCCCAGCCTTTTGGACACTTGGATCTGACTTTACATTAGATGGTGATGTAAGTTCTAAGCAAGGATATGGATGGGCACGTTGTGGAGAAATAGACATCATGGAACTAATAGGTTCTGAAGAAAATCAACTTGGTAACAAAACTGTATATCAAACTATTCATACATCAAATAAACCCGATTCAAATACTGACCATAAACTTTTAGGGACAAACTATACAATAGATGAAGATTTTTATGATGACTATCATATATTTGGAATTGATTGGTCAAAAGGAAAGTTAGATTTCTATGTTGATGATAAAATAGTTTCATCAATTGATTATTCAAATGATGAAATTGCAAGAAAATGTTTAGATAGACCACAATATATTCAATTTAATTTAGCAATGGGAGGAGCTTGGCCAGGAGAAATTTCAGAAGGCTTAGCTGGTACCGAATTTGCAATTGATTATGTATACTATGCTCAAACACCACAACAAAAAGCTGATGCAGAAGCATATTATAAAAATGCTCCTAGATTAAGTGGATATAAAGACTTAACAATTTATGAAGGTGAAACAGATGCTATATTAGAAAATGTAGTTGCTGAAAATGGAGATGTAGACTTTTCAATAACTGACCAACCACAATTTAATAAAAAAGAGCAAACTGCAACATCTGATAATCCTCTTACAAGTGTAGACTTATTATGTACAGGAAAAAATGATTTAGATTCTTTAGCTAAGTTACCAGCTGGTGAATATACATTATATTACACTGCTTTACCAAAGAATATGCAGTTAGAAAGCTCAAACCCAGAAGATCCAAATAGTCCAATGGTTCCATTAGCAAGTGAAGAATATAAGTTTGATAGGAAGGCTGTAAACTTAACAATTAAAGAACGTAATTCAAATGAAGAAATTCCACTTACCCCTATTAAGCCTGCTGATCCTGTAATTTCTGACAAGCCAAATAATGATAACAACAACACTAATAATGGATCAGGTACTGAAACTCCTGATATTCCTAAAACAGGGGATACTTCTAAGACAAATTTATTATTTTATATATTAGTTGCATCTGGAGGATTAGCAATATTTTCATTTAGTAAAAAAGCTAAAAAGAAAATAATAGAATAGATACTTAAAAATAAAAAGGGGCTGTATCAGATTAAGGTTTTTACCTTAGGCTGATATAGCCTTATTTTTATAATTTTAAATTTTATTCATAA